>Ga0209489_103541_pt1 | contig 30240 bp, 9 predicted proteins | sample SiratrowhiteBW_FD_187527 | JGI IMG/M metagenome (GOLD analysis project Ga0209489, IMG submission 187527) | Root nodule microbial communities of legume samples collected from California, USA - Siratro white BW (SPAdes) (version 2) | ecosystem: Host-associated > Plants > Roots > Nodule | place: USA...
TTTTTTTTTTTTTTTTTTTTTTTATTTTTTACAATTACTGGTTGAAAAATTGGTCCCATTTATGCTTATGTGCTTGGGTATCGTAGTTTCTTATTCCCCTTTCTTACAGTTTGGATAGATGCAGAGATTGTTTGATTTATGCATCTAATTTGTACAGTGCCAACAGTGAGCAAGAAACCCTTTGCTTATAAACAATGTGGAACATTGGTCGGTCGTTAACGGGAGGTGATGAAGAGGAGGGAGAGAGTTTGTTGGGTGAGGATTCAGGTGGCCTCTGCTCCCTCTCAACAACACAGGTGCTGTCAAAACTTTTTATGTTAATCTTGCTCTTTCTAATTTATGTAACAGTAACGGCTCTATGTTTTATAATTTTTGGTTGTTGACTTAAGCAGAGAATTTATGGATTTGCCGCTTGTTTTGTTGCTGGTGTGGCCTGCATGTTACTGGTGAGCGACATTTGTGTCCCCTTTCTTATGTATTTATAGTTCGATTTTGTAACATACTTGTGATCTTGTGTTTAGTTTAGATTTTGACTTGTAGAGATTTAGAACAGAAAAAAGAACGTGAATGAACCCCTCGTAAATTAGTATTAAAATAATTAGATTAGTGGCAAATATTTAGTTGAACGGAATGAAGTTCTTTTGTCTACACATTTGGGCCATTGGTGTTGCATTGTGGGAAGTTGATGGTGTTTCTTAGGAATCAGTTATGTCCAGTGCTTCACACGGATAGCAAATGACTAAGTCTAATAAGATCAGATTTCTTCTGTAAGCATAAGAGTAGTTTTATACTTTTATTTTCCTGTTGCGTTTTTCTCCATATTTTGATGTAGTCGGTTTCTCATCTTGGTTCCGCAAAAAGATGCCATATCTTGCAAGAGTGTTCAAGAGGGCTGGACCTTGCCATGTAGTTTGAAATTATAATCGGGCCTTGTCAATTTGGTGGGCAAGGTACTACTGGCAGAATTTGTTGCATGAAATAACTGAAATGCATTTGGTGGAAAGACTTGAGATCTTTGTCATTGTTAAAATTTCAGAAAGGGTGGAAAAGAGAGAAGTATTGTGTTCAATGATAATGAGATGTAGTGTTAATACAAAAAGGCTAATCTAAGTCTCTTGTCTATACTAATAATCTAGGTATACATCTAGTGCTGCCCAGTCCAGTAACACTCCAATCGTAACCAAGATTCCTAACAAACAACCAAAAATTGAGCAACTTCTCTGATCATCTAGATGATTAGCTATGATTAAATGACAAGATAATGAGCTATACAATCCAAATGTTATACCCTTCCTTTTGTTTTTTCTTTCCTTCAGGTTGTTATATATTATTTCTGTGTATGCATTCCCCTTTCCGTTATAATTTTTCACTTCTTATTGAGCATTGTCTACATACTTACTGCCCTGTAATTATTTTGATTTCTGGCTTTACTTAGACCCAGAAAGAAAGGGATGCAAGTCTAAACAGTGTTTTTTGTTTCAAAAATTAAGTTCCAAGAAGGCCATTTAGATCTAGCCAGTTTGTCGGTTTTCCTTTGCCTTCCTTTATCTGCAGTTATTGGGCATTCTTTGTTCCAGTTCACTCTTCTGACTGGTTTTTCTATTGGTCTTCTCTTCATATTTTCAAACCATCACAGGCAAGATTCTATCAGTTTTTCCTCAATAGGTTTACCTTTTCTTTGATACATTTATTAAACACTGAGCTTGTGCTCCTTTTGGTGCTTTACAGCTCAAGTTTTCGGTAAAACTTTTCTTTAGTTACTTTTTTATTTAAAGATTCATTTTTTAAAAAAAAACTAACATTTTTAAACACATAATTTTGGAAACTATTCTAGGTTCAGGTTCCTTACATTTCTAGACAGTTTTAAAAGAGAAAAGAAAACAGACATAGATTGACTGTAACTGTGAGTTTGAATAGAACACAGGTGAATAAGTCTGTCAAACGCTCACTAGAGTAGATGAAGCTTGTAACAATACCTCTATCTTTAAGTTTCTCATGCAATGATAATCAACTTTAATGTGCTTGGTCCTCTTATAGAAGAGAGTGACGTAATATGCAAAGTTGCTTGGTTGTCACATACAGGGATGCTTTCTCAAATTTGAGGTCCTTGAGGATTTGCTTTAGCAATTTGAGTTTGCACACAAACAAAGCCATGATCCATTATTCTGCTACAGTACTTGATTTCGTCACAACCTTTTGCAGGATCTAGTTTCAGATCATTATCTTGAAGGGGTTCAGAGTCATGACTATGTCTTTCATATACAAAACTAGGTTGAAATCATTACACAAGTCTAAATCATACAGTAGAAAGGCATAAAAGATAGTGATAAAGATGGTGGTTCTACATATGATGGAAAGAAGTACTGATTTTTAAAGATAATAGCATTTCTAGATATTCTCATACAACACACATTTGGATCATAACAAAACATAACCTTTTTGTGAATTAGAAAACCAAGAAAACGAACATAACATACTGACAACCAAGTTTATGACATTCATGAGTAGGAAGTGTGACGCACTAAATTATAATGTCTATTACTTTAATCTTAATAATTATGAAATAATTAGTTAACTAAATAATACTTCATTAATATTTTTCTAAGGAACCTAATTGAATTTAAATAGAAGTTGTATAAAATTTTATTCAAATTTAAAATACATACCATCACTTGTATAAATTTAAAGCAAAAATGAATTAGTGATTGATAAAATTTCAGGAAATAATTATTTCTCGTAAGACTTGAATAATTTCAAGTTTAAAATAGAGGCAATATTATTCAACTGTAAATGACAAGTCTGAGATGAGAGAGATAAAGTTCATGAGTCAAGACTAATTACATTCATAGATATATGTAGATGGGTATAAATTGTGTCATATTTACATAATTGTTTTACAAAAGCAACTTTATTTACATAACGGACAAATTTGTTTGTGTACAGGTAATTTCTAATTAAAAATAATTATGACAGCATATAGGAAATTAACACCCAGCTGCCCATTTCTTAGATGCTATCAAAGTCTATGAAGTTGCACTTGGGGTTGAGTTTGGCTAAATCCAAGTTCAAGAATATCTATACATTGCATGGTTCCTATTTAATTCTTGCAATTTTTAAAACTGTTTCTAAGACTATTGAAAAAAGTTGTGTTTTAATTCTATTAAGAGATAGTTTCAATCGTCTCTGGTAACTTTCCTATGATTTAAAACTCACGCAACTTTTTCTCCTTTTTCCTTGAAATCTCGGTAACTTGGCTCACATAAATGTATTGATCTCTGGAAAAAATTTTAATATCGTATGTTGTGTAACCTATAATATGCGGTCCAAAAATATTGATATTTTGTTCTCTATTAATTCTGAAATTTTAGAAACCTCAAGTAAATTGTCTTGTTAACTTAAACATACTTTGTTTATTTACACTCTTCTTTGTTCTTTGCAGTCAATGATTGTTTTTGTAAAACCCATGAAGTTTGCGGTGTTGTTCACCTTTGGCAACCTGTTAGCAGTTGGAAGGTAGATTTAATTTGATCCTTGTTGATATGTGAGATTTAAAAGTAACTTCTCCCAAACTATGTCCGGAGCCAACATAAAATTTGAGTTTATAGAACGAGTTGCTAGAATTGTGTGTTAGGAGCACAGATAATTCTCTATTTATAAAGAATAAAATGATATAATAAAAAGAAAACTTGATACCACCTCTTCAACCCAAAATCTTTAGATTATAGGCTTGTGAGTCTTTGTGATTTATATGTTTCTCAACTTGTTCATTTTTACATAATGTGGGACTCCAATTCATACTTGAACTTCAACAATCTCCCCTTCAGGTATGAGTTCTTTCTATATTATACCATCGACTTTGATATCGCTTGTTGGTCAATCCTAAGAAGAGAAAATTTGAAGAGATCTTCACCAATGGGCCACGAATATGCAAGAGAACTTGACCCATCTTAAATCCAAAACTTTAAGAGAATAGGTTTGTAGGTCTTTTTACATGTTGCTCAACTTGCTAATTTTTACACAATATGAAACTCCATTTCACACTTCAACTTTAACACAATCTTGGTGTCACTTTTATTTTCATATAAAAGTCTACTACTTGGTGCATTCTTGATATAACTAATGATGCATGACAACATCTCAATGACTATCACAAAGGGCATTGAGGAATTCACTTACCACACTGGCTGCAAAAGTAATGTCAATGATGTTCAAGCTTGACATTGGACTCCATTGGATTGTTACATAGACAATAATAAAGCATACTGCCCGAAATGGATTGGCAGTGATTTGCGATGATGCATGTGAAGAGCGCACACAACAAGGAAAAAGAAAAATAGAGGGAAGGGAAAGAGAACCTAAGCTTTCATACATGGAAAGATTTACAAGGAATTGTGTTATTAGCGCAAGCATGATTCTCTATTTATAAGCATTTAAATGATACAGTTAAAGAAAATTTAAGAAATATAAAATGTAATCCCTAGTCTATACAATATCACGGGGGAGTGAATTCTCTTAATTCGAGGACAAAGATACCTCCTCAGTAAAGAATAGATAGAGAATCAATATTGTATTGTATTATAAAGGAAATTGAAGAAATATGTAGCCAATCTAGGCCATGTGCTCATTCTAACAAAATACCTTCTAATCAATCTAACAAATTACCACCTCAGCAGTACCAGACTCTAACTGCCAATTCTACAACCTATTATTTCTCTTTTCTCTGTAATAAACATTCTGATATTGTTTTCTGTTTAGCAATCCTTTTGGGCCTACTTGTTTGGCCTTCTTCTTCCTGCATGTTTTCATCACAGTATTCCCTATTTCCATATTTAAACCATTATAATTTATAGCATCAACACGTAATGGTATCTTTAACAGAGTTTATGGTATTGTCGGTTGGCCCAGCTTGATGTCAATAGAACGATTCACAAATTTTAATTCTTTTCATGCATGTAACCACCCCAACATCCAAACAATATCAAGACGGATAAGCTGTCTGAAGTCATTTACGTTCTTGCCCATAAAGCATTTTCTGCCACTTTTGTCCTCTTCACTAATGGACACTTTTCATTTTAATGTCTTTATTAATAAGTCTGGATGTTTTTTCATTCCCTCTTCTAACGTTTAAGCAGTATATAAATGGATATAAAACCCTTATAAACCTATTTTGTAAGATTGATTTAGACTTAAATTCTATTTTTTTAAGACCAATTATGTACTTCAGTTTATTTTTGAATATTTGTGTTATTATGCAATAGGCAAGGCTGACTCACTTTTATTTGTCTTTTAATTTACTGGATTTAGTGCATTAAACCTTCTAAGTTCGGTTTGTGTGTCTAACAGTACAGGCTTTCTTCTTGGACCTGCACAGCAATTGGGAATGATGTTTGACCCTGTTCGGGTTTTTGCTACAGCCATATACCTTGGATGCGTGGTTCTAGCACTTATCTGTGCTCTTTGGGTAATCCCTACTCCTTTGATCGCTACAAGCTCCATATAGCAAGTACCTAGTGTTTGAAATACCAATTACTTGCAATTTTTAATGCTCTTGAGTTACTAATCTTAAAAAGTGATATTAGTGAGGACATTTGAATAATAATCTTTTCCACCTTTTTTAACCTGCCGACTTTGATAATGCGCGCTAACATCTTCGTGTTACACCATGAATCTTGTTTCTCTAATCAAGCAAGCTATCTCAATGTGTTCAACAACTTTATGGCCTGTGGTTCTTCCTTTCTTAGAATCTGTTACGATGAATTTTCTAAGAGAAGACAAATAAAATAAGTTTTGCACAAGTTAAAACTAAATTTTTATAAGCTATAATTTGTAAGATCTTTGTCGTTTTACTTCTCTAAAATTAGATTTGTAACTTATACATAAACTAGTTTTAATTTATAAAAAAACTTATTTCACATTTTATGCTCTTTTTCTAGAAGTTATGACGATGAAACATACCCAAACATGCCCTTAGTAGAATGCAAAACTGATTAATTTTTCGTGTTTTGTAGATTCATAGCAAAGTGCTAACCATAGTTGCTGTCATAATTGAGATTGGTGCCCTTATTTGGTGAGTTTGCTTTCAATAGCGCTGTTTCCTGACATAAATTTGTGACATGAAAAGTGAAAACCATTTCAACAGTAGAATTTTACATAGAACTCCTTTCCATGACATGTTTGTTTTGTACTTTTACGTAGATCATTAATTATTCCACGTTGTTACAGGTATAGCCTCAGTTATATACCTTTTGCTCGAAGAATGGTTTCTGAGTTGATGATCAGATTATGTGATACAGAACTTTGAAAATCAAATAAAATAAAGCAAATCAAGGATGCTCTTTTTTGATTCTGCTGGGCTGAGTTGGAACTACTGATTGATTATGAAATTCAGATATTAATCTTGTGCCCTAATTCTTTTCCTTCCACACGAGACACAAATAATGAATTAAAATGGTTTCCCCGTAGATTTTGAAAAGGTGTTTGAGGTGGTGCTTTTACTCAGTACTTCATATACTTAGTATTCACCCCAATTTGCTTAACAATCTATATTATGTTGAAAGTACAAAACATTGATCTTCTCTGATAAGAAAGTGTTTTGAATTTTATGTATATTTTTAGATATTAAAAGAATATTTAAACTATTCCATTCCAAATGTGGAATACCTGCTCAATAACGGTTCTTTTAACTCAAAGGAACTTACAGTATTGTTATTAAGTCGATTTATTATTTAAGAAAGAAAAGACTACAACAAGTGTAACTAATATTCTATGTAAGTAGATGCGATATGAATGTCTTGAGGAGTTCAATGATTTGAGTTAAATTGCGAATGTTAGATATGATATAGTATGTTTATGAATTATTTGAAGAAATTATTTTATTAAAATAAGTTGTTGACTGATATGAAAGTGATATGTTGGGACAGAAGTGATATATAGAAATATTTGCAAAAGGAGTTGAAAAGGAAGTGGTTATATTATTAATAGAAGGAAATGATACAATATATGGAAAAAGGGTTAAGTATTGAGAGAGGAGTTATTTGTGAATTGAATGAGGAGGAAGGTTACTCGTTTATTATTGTGAAATTATTATGAAGGAAGAAGTTATGTACCACTTATTTGAAATAACTTGCAAATCAATGCAATCAATTAAAGATAAAAAATAGTCAACGTGAAATCTTAAAATTCTTTACCAAAAAATTCAATTTTAATTTGAATCAAGAAGACAATTGATTAGAAGACTTGATTAAAAAAACCGATCTCCAAACTGAAATCAATTAATCACTTGAAACAATCAATTAAAATTGCCACATTGTGAAATAAAGAGTACATTCAATTAAATTGCACATTCAAATTTTTAAAGAAATACAACAACAATAAGCACAGTTGATTAAATGTGAAAAATAGTTAATTTATTTTTCAAGAATGAAGATTTGAGAAATACCAAATCAACATGTTTTTAAAATATACATATGACACAGAGGTGACTTAATTGAACTCTAGAAAGCTATTACAAAACACAGAACAATATATAGAGAAGGCAGAGTTGTAGTATAGGAAAATTCAATTAATTGAAATGCGAAAACAATTGATTAAAAGATTCTTAGTAGTAAAAAAAATTATACAGATTTAAAACGCGATTCAAAAAAGGGTTAAGAGAGAGCAAGAATACTAAGAACTATACTGGTCCATTATTCCTCAAGAGCTACATCAATCAACTCTTGCACCATGCAAGAACAACCATTACAAAAAATCGTCTGTGGTGGCAGTTATTCTTGTATACAACATCATTTATAAATGTCACTATATATATGTCTGGCAGTTCTGCATACTGCCATAAATCTGAGGACCACAAAATATAAAATGACATTTTTACATGAACCACTACAGCATCCCCACCATATAACAACTCAATTTTTTGCATGTAAGTAATGTTGCTTTAAATTGCCATAATTGTTTTAATTGACAAATCCCATTGACAAAAAAAAAAATTATACATCCGAATGAATGTCATTATTGTTGTTCTAATATGAGGCTTGTAATGGTCCTTATTATAATAAATTTATGAATTATAATATGTGAGTTATAACTATCATAATTCGAATATTAAATAAATAGAATATATCCAAAACATTTTATAATTATCCAGCATTTCATAACTACTAATAATATTAAATATATTAAACTTGCTTTTATAATTACGTATTGGAATGGAAATACATAGGGCCCACAAGTTTTCTTTTCTTGTTTTTTTGAAAAACTGATCTTCTTAGAAAGAACAACGTAGACCTTAATTTTTCTTTGTGATGGAAAATACATAGGAGTAAGGTCAATTATTGTCTGACCCATAAAATCATTTTTACAAAATGTTGTTTTTAATAAAAACTTTGTAAGTCCTGATTTTCCATTATAATGGAAATATGTGAGAGCAAAGTCAATCTTTGTCGGACCCACACAAAAATTTTAGAAAAACATCTTTTTGGAAAGAATTATGTAGGCCCTGGTTTTCCACTGTAATTGAAATTTGTACTTGCAAGGTCAATTTTATTCATATCCAAAAACAAATGTTAAAAAAGTTATCTTATTAAAAAGAACTATGTAGGTTGTGGTTTTTCCTTGTCAGACCTATATTTTTTTTTTTGAAAAATTGATATTTTTAAAAAGAACTATGTAAACCCGAACTTTTCATTGTAATGGAAATATAGCAGCAAGGTTAATCCGTGTCGCGCACACATGAAAATTTAAAAAATAAAATCTTTTTAGAAAGCACTACGTAAGTCTTGATTTTTCATTCTAATGAACATATGAAGGAGCAAAGTCAACTCTTGTAGGACTCACACAAAAATTTTAGAAAACATATGTTTTTAGAAAGAAATACGTAGGTTTTGACTTTCCATTGCAATGAAACTACATAGGAGTAAGGTTAATCTTTGTTAGGGACACAAAAAACGATTTTAAAATATGGTCTTTTAAAAAGAACTACTTAGGCCCCGAGTTTCAATTGTAACGGAAATATGTAGGATAAAGGTCAAGTCTCGCCGAGCACACATGAAAACATTAAAAAAGTTATCTTTTTAAAAATAAATATGTTGGCCTGACTTTTCAATTCTAATGGAACTATGTAGGAGTAGGATCAATCCTTATTGAACACATATTACTTTTTTTTTTTGAAAAACTAATCTTTTTTTATAAAAAAAAAGCTACATAGATCCCGATATTCTATTGTAAAGGAAATATGTAGGAGCGAGGTCAATTCTTGTTAGGTCGACAAAAAAATTTTAAAAAGAAAATTAGAAAGAACTATGTAGGTTTTGATTTTTCATTATAATAGAAATATGTAGGAGCAAGTACAATCATTGTCGAGCCCACAAGAACACTTTCAAACGAAGAATTTTTAAACAGAACTACATAGGCTATGATTTTGCATTATAATAAAAACATGTAGGAGTTAGATCAATCCTTGTTAGGTCCATTAAAAATATTGTTACAAAATTATGTTTTTAAAAAGAACTACGTATGCTCTGGTTTTTCATTGCAATGGAAATATATAGGAGCAAAGTCAACTCTTGTATAACCAATAATTTTTTTTTAAAAATATCTTTTCAAAAAGAATTATGTGGGCTCTGATTTTCCATTATAATAGAAATAAATAGGTACAAGGTCAATACTCTTCGATCTAAATAAAAAATGTTAAAAAATTTTATATTTAAAAAGAACTATGTAGGCCATGATTTTTCATTATAATGAAAATACATAAGAGCAAGGTCGATCCATGTCGGACCCATAAATGTTTTTTCAAAGAATTGATATTTTAAAAAAAACTAGGTAGGTCATGATTTTCCAATCTAATGAAAATGTGAGACCAAATTCAATCCTTGTCTAGGTCACACAAAAATATAAAAAAAAAAAATATTTTTAGAAAGAACAACATAGGTCCTAATTTTCCATTCCAATCAAAATACGTAGGACAAGGTTAATTTGTGTTGGGCACAAAAAAATATTTTTTAAAAGATAATCATTTTAAAAAGAACTGCATAGGCCTTGATTTTTCATTATAATGGAAATATTTAGGGGCATGGTCAGTGATTGTCTGACTCACTAAAAACATTTCTACAAAAGGCTCTTCTTAAAAAAAAACTATGTAAGCCTTGATTTTCCATTGTAATGGAAATATGTTAGAGTAAGAGAGTCACATCTTCATGAACCATCCTTACACCTAACTAAATGCAACTTTCATCATTACACCTTTTAACTAAATACAACTTTCATCATTACAACTTCTAATTAAATGTAACTCCAATCATTACACCTTCTAACTAAATGCAACTCTCCTCATTACACCTTCTAACTAAATGGAACTCCCATCATTACGCCTTCTAACTAAATGGAACTCCCATCATTACACCTTCTAACTAAATGCAACTCCCATCATTACACCTTCTAACTAAATACAACTACCATCATTACACATTCTAACTAAATGCAACTTCCATCATTACACCTTATACTAAATTCAACTCCTATCATTACATCCAAACTACCCCATGCACCTTCGTGAATCTTCAAAACCTCCACTTACTCATTCATGTACCTTCCTAACTACTTCATGAACTTATAGGAGATTAGTTAGTTTTAATCATAGTTAACTTTGTCAATATTTTGTTAATCTTTTGAACTTTGGATGTTCATTAACTATCATAAATTGAAATGGTGAATTAGAGAGTGAATGAAAGTGTTAGCACCAAGGCATGCTAGGTGACTTGATAAGTCAACTTGGATCAAAGCTTGCTAAATGATTTGATGAAGCCATAACGGACCTTGATGGGAGATCTCTTGAGTTTTGGTATAGAACTTAGGTTGTGTGTGTGTGTGAGTGTGATTTTTGATTCAAAACCATGCATAGTTCATTCAATTTTGTTTCGATCATCCATTTTAATTTGAAATTATTCTATCTGACTAGGATTGACCAATGGTTAATTTTTTTTTCTATTATAGTCCTTTTCATCTTTTATTAGTGACAAACTTTAAAGTAATCGTTAGTTCTAGGAAGGCAAAGGTTGAATAAAGTTGTATAATAATTTTAAAGGAAGTTTACAATAATTTTATAAGTGTGTCTACACAAAAATCAAGAGCAGATAATTTGAGTAATAAAAATTAGTAGTAAATACTAACATTATATTGATTCACCTTAGAAATTTTGATTTTGGATATGATTTTCCTTGCTCAACTACAAAAGGTATCATTAATCAAAATTTTATAACAAGTATTCTCACTTTTACCTAATCACTTCAACATGCAATTTTCCTTTGTCAACTATAAAAGGTACTACTAATAAAAAAGTTATTATTGCTAATCATTTCTAACTTACAATAAGTACAAAATAGACATTTGTGTCTATTCACTAATATCCTTATGAGATTAAGCATGAGTACACAATGTCACCCTTGGTCGAGTATACAAAGTTGTTTCTAGCGATATAACAAAAGGTATTTGAAATAATGTGTCCACCTGTAATCAATGTATCTTGATAATATCAATGTGTAAGAGTCTCTTTATTCTTTTCTTCTTGTGTCTTGTCTTCGTAAGGTCTATTCTTTTCATATATGTGCCTTGTCTTATAGATTTCATCTAGACTTTATATATGTTTGAACTTTGTGCATGCTTCATCTAGATCTTTAATGAAAGTTAATCTAATCTTTTTATGAAATATCTTCTTTGTTAAACTTTATCTTGTGCTTTAATTAGACTTTGTAGTTTCAAAGAAATTTATATATGTTTCATACTAGTAAACTCTAAGACACATCAAAATATGATTTTGTTTGTTATTATGAAAAACTGAGTGTCTTAGCAAGACCTATAGATTTAGACTTGTATCTAATCATAAAGAATCTCATCTATGTTTGGTCTATTTTATTCTCTGTATAACAACAAAAATTGTAATAAAGATAACTAATTACAATACTGATGTTTCTATTATCATAAAGAAGTTCGCTCTTCCCTTTCAAGATTTATTTTTATTGTTTGTTTTCTCAATCAAACTTTGTGTAAAAATGTATGTAATAAAGTTTATCTAATTAGATATTATTTTACATGTAAGAAGGTTTGTGAGAAGCTTAGCTATATTTTCTATATTAATGTGTTGCAAGGTTAGTTTCATGTATGTCACTTTTTAGTATGGCTATAAGTGTAGATGTAGCAGACATGATAATAGATTCATTAAGAGGACTAGAGGATGAGGTAGAGTCTAAAAGTGTAGTGATGTTGATGAATCAATATCAATATTAGAGAATTTATAAAAAGAAAATTTAAATTGTAAAAAAAAGATATTTATATAGATTTTCTTAGTACAAGATAAAAAAAACTAATTAATTGATATTAACAACAAAATTAAAAGAAAATAACAATGAGTCTTATGCAATAAGAAACTTTAAAAGGACTTTTAAGTTGAATCATATGAATGTCATGTGAGGCTTGGAAATAAAACATTGGAAAACAATGGGAAAAAGTATACTATGTATTTGTGAAAACAAGTAGAATACACAAAAAGGGATTATTAGATTGTGTATTTAAAACTTATAATTTTTTTTCATAACATTAGGGTATGATGAAATAAAATTAGTCATAGTTTTAATTTTACAAATAAATTGTAAAAAAAAATTGTAATATCAATGTTTGATGAAATATAGTCAAACACAATTTTAATTTGATCGACACATTGTGAATTTTTTTTTGTAAATCTTGTTTAAAAATGGCTCTCTTCTTTGGTTAGTTGCATCAATAAATTGATGAATTATGCTTGATATATTTATATTAATTAGTTCATCTATAACAAATACTACATCCAGTTTTTTTATCAAGTTTCATTAGGTAGACTATTAATGCAAATACAAATCGAGTATTAGTTGAACCTCAATTAATCCTAACTAAAATTTGTAAATTTTTTAGATGTCGTATTCGTCGAAAGTCGCAAATACTCTCCATTAGTCAGACAAAATAATCATTCAAACCTTCAACCTGCAACCTTTCCTATGTTATCCAGGAGTGGCTAAAGTGTAAACAATACTTAGGTTCAACCTGGAATGACTTAAATAAAGAATAGTTCTCAACGAGGTCAGCAATGAGTGGCTATGATTTGAAAGAATACTTGATTTCCAGGAGTAACTAGATGCAAAGAATACTCAAGGTTAGTGAGGAGTGACTTGAGTAAAGAATACTCAAGGGGTTAGTCACGAGTTATTATGAGCCCAAAGAATACTTGACATGTACTTCACATCATCAGTCTACTTAGTTGAACTTGATTGGTTTGGTCAAGAACTAGATGTAGTTTGTTGGGACAAATGAATCAGTATAAATTATGTGTAGTTCTCTCTCCCTGGTCTCTTTTTATACTACATATTATTATTGATTACACTAACCCAAAAGGGAAATTCATAAGAATTTACTAAAATGTTTTATTGAACACTTTTAAACTAAATATTTGATCTACATTAGAATTGGTTGGTCAAACACTAAAACCATGATCTAATCACTTTGTTAAAATAAACATGAATATATGTTAGTTAAATGATTTAATTGAATTGTAAATTTGAGTCTGACTTGACCTTTGAACTTGAAAAGCTAAGAATAAATTAGAGTTTAGACATGTCTATGTTTCATCATATCTATTATGGGTTGTATTTAAGAAAAAAGTTTTTATGCTTTATCAGACAAAATTTGTTGAAAAGTTTTTATAAAAAGATATCTTTCTAAATCAACCTTTCTTAACGAACCTTCTAAGGTTAAATATGTATTAAGTGTTGTTTGTCAAATGAAAAAATCACAATCCGACCTTTACTCAGAATAAATAAGAAACATCCAGACAAATGATCGAGAGAAGTTGACAAAGTGCATTTGACAAACCAAATCGTCTTCTCAACATGATTAATAAAAAACTTTTCTAAGTTAATTAACTCACAATGCAACCCTCTCTTCTGATGATTTTCTTGTTTTTCAGATAAGCAAGTCCATCCAATCAAGACTATAAAATTATTGGGTTGAATTACCTCCTTTGTAAAGACAAAAATGTATTTCTTTATTCTCTTTCATAATTGTCCATTAATTTTCTACATTTTTGCGATTGTTCTTGGTGGAGTTATATTGCACCTCGCAAGTTAGGATTTTAAATGAGGAAATATTAAGTTTACATTTAAGTAAAAGCGTAGTGTGTGTAGTGATGATACTAAATATGTGGTTGTGTATGATTATTTAAATACCTCTTTCTTGTTTACCTTAAAAAATGCAATTCCAAATTGACATGCTTTGTTGTCTTAGAATATTCTTTAAATTTGAAATATGAATTTCTTTTGTAGAAATTGTTATTATTTTATATATCAATTTTTGTTTTCTAGTCTTAACGATGTATATATGGTTTTGTTTAATACATTTTAAATTTTAAGTTCTAACTTCTCTGGTAGAAATTGATAATTAATTTTCTATTTTAAGCTCAAGTTTGGAAATAGGGAGGACCTCAATTCAAGAAATGGGAGTGGACTTAAAATACTCATTTAACTAAATTACGAACATAGTTAACCACATTTAATAACTATGTTATAACCCAAGTTTTTTCTAGTCAAGTGTATTAATAGTTATACTCTCCAAAGTCCCAGTAATCAACAACCATTGAACAATTAACTTTTGAAGGAATTATAGTCATTTTAGATTAATTACCATGATTTTCAAATGAAAATTCCATTTAACCAATTAGTCAACTAAGTTAACCATACTTCAAACTACATTAACCAAACCGTTTACAAGTCAAGTGCAATGTTGTAATTAATAAAATTTTCCATCTCATGGCCCCAACAAATAACTTAATTTGCACCATTAATTGCAAAGGGCATCTCCAAGGGATTAATGTCATTCTTAGGTCAACATATATGATTTTCAAAGTGAAATTCTCATTTAATTAATAGGCCAACACAATTAACCACATTTCATAATTATGTTAACCAAACTTTTTTCCAATCAAGTGTAGTGATGTAATCAATACAATTCTCCCACCCAAAGTCATAGGGAACAATATCAATTGAACGAATGCCTTCATAAAACATACATTTTAGAACTACGTTAACTCATTTTTTCTAGCTAAGTGTATTGTAATAATTAGTAGTTATATCACCCAAATTTCCAAGGATCAATAACCATTGACTTTAGAAGAGGTTATTATCAATCTTAGGTTAGTGACCATGATTTTCAAATGAAAATACTCATTTATCCAATTACCTAACAAAGTTAACCATATTTTAGTACTATGTTAAACCAAAATTATTATCATTCTTAGGTTAGTGACCATGATTTTCAAATGAAAATACTCATTTATCCAATTACCTAACAAAGTTAACCATATTTTAGTACTATGTTAAACCAAAATTTTTTGAGTCAGGTGCAATATTGTAACTAATAAAATTTTCCACCCAATGTCCCCAACAAAGAACCAAAATTGCACAAATAATTGTAAATGACATTTCTTGTGATATGCACATTTAACTCACCCAAAAGAAAGTTAACTACATTTCTCAACCCTTTTAACCAATCAATTTATAGGTCTAAAATCAATCATGGAATCAATCACTTTTCCCCCAACCTAAGTGTTATCCATTCACTTTAGTTCAATTCATGCAAAGGTCATGCTCATTCTTAGGTCAATGAACATGATTTCCCAACTTAACACATTTAACCAACTACTAACTACATGTAACTACATTTGACCATGAGTTTAACCACTATTGTTACCAATGAAGTCCAAGGGTGTGAATAACAAAATTATGTATGGAAGTTACAAAGGACTTCTTGCACTAGATCATGGAATCACTCACTCTTCCCCTTAAAAAGGGTGTCAACCACAAAAAGTAGCTTATCAATTCACTTTAGCCTAGTTCATGGAAAGGTCATGCTCATTCTTAGGTTGACCAACATGATTTCCAAACCTAACTCACATTTAACCAACGATTGATCACATGTAACCACATTTGATCATTAGTTTAGCCATTGTTATTAGCAATGAAGTCCAAGGTTGTGAACAACAAAATCAAATCATGTCATTGAAGCCATCAAACATTGACTGAGCAATACATGACCAAGGGATTGATGAAATTCATAAGGATTCCATAATTGATATGCACATTTAACCCACCCCATAATAGAGTTAATCACATTTCTTAACCATTTTTAATTAATCAATTTACAAGTCCAAATTAGTCATGGAATCAATCACTTATCCCAACCAAGGTGTTAATTATAAAAAAGTTGCTTATCCATTAACTTTAGCCCCACTGATTCAGTGGTCATGCTCATTCTTAGGTCATTAAATAAGATTTCCAAATCTAACTACCATTTAGGTCAGGAACAAAATTATGCATTGGAAACCATGAAGGGGCATCTTCGGTTGGACTGTTCATTAAGGAAAGCACCAACAAGGGATTAATGACATTCATAACCATTTTGAAACTATAAGTCATTTAACTAATCCTATAACCTAGTTAACCACATTTGGCAACCAATTTAACCAAACATGTTGTTGTCCATCTTCACTAATGGAATCAATCACAATTTCAATTTGTTTATAATTGCCAAAAGCATAATGTGTTAAAGCTAAAGTCCAACACCCCAAGGTTTAATTTAGTGCTTCAAAACAACTAAGTGTAAAATATCACACTTTGTTTGTAAAATGTTAAAAATAACAGATCATGTAAGACGCAAGTGTTTTGTCTAATAGACGATACAACACTGTGCAATCTTTTCTTAGAGTATGATAAGTTGCATAAAAGGACAGATGCGTAAAACAAACATCAGTTATACACATAGGCTAAGCATATCCCGTACTTAAGTTAAATATCCACGAGCTTATGCTATGTATACATGGAATGTCTATCTGCCAAAGAGATCCATTTGAATTCAGATATTAAAGATCTCTCAAGACGTGACTTAAAGTTGTTTTCTTCATTAACTTTCTAACACAAAGACATTGTCAACTCTGACCTAGCTATCTACCCTATATGAAAGGCACATCAATCATAAAATTGTGCAAAAGGCTACACTATCCATTTACAAAAGAATGTTGTGAAGAAAAAGGAGTAAAGATTGAGGTTGTATTAAATGCAACAATCATAATAAAAATCATCAGAAGCAAAATGAACAATACATAGATGCTAAAAATGCTCAACGACTATAAATGATCATCAAATAACTATCTCCTTCAAACAACCTTATAAAAAGGAATTCATTAAGAAGAAGAAGAAGAAGAGACAAGGAGATAAATAGAAGAGAGGATATGGAATGCCAAAAAAACTGCTCATATGAAGAGCATTCCTCTAAGCTAAGAGAGCAGAGGTTGCACCATGCAGATATGCTGATAAGAGGATAACGCACACCTTATAGGCTCTTAGAAAGATCCTCAAGCTGAATGAAGATTAAAGCATTCGAATCCTAAGAAACCCAAGGAAAACACTTAGAGTGTTTATTCAACTACCTAGGAGAGTGAACCAAATCATTCTATACTTCAAAAGACGTTATTCTCCTTAGAGAGAGCAAGATGATCTGAATTAGGAGAGAACGCCTAAACATTGTATTCATTGTCAAACACAATCCTCTATAATCATCATATTCAATGATCATTATAGGTGAAACATATCGAAATGTGTTTCACATTAAGTCTTATATTTACATAAGTATGTATTATCTCTCACATTAAAGAATCTTAGTCTAAATAAATAAAAAAGTATCATAAACAAATGATTTACTTGTAGTTAGTCAAATATGTTTGATATAATAGATCAAATAAAGGTTTTGATAATACTATATTATAAACTTAGAATTAATCAAATCATATTTATGAAAAGACTTTAAAAATTATTAAATCACAACTCAAGATTTCTTTTATTATAATTTTTTTTCCACAAATTTGTTGTCATAACTTAAAGTGATTAAATTAATTAATTAAAAAGTTTATAATAAAAAAATCATTGTGGTAAATAATGATTAATATAAAACTCATAAAAGTTTTATTTGTTTTGAAATAAATATTCTTGAAGTTCCTTGCTAATTTAAGTATTGTAATATAGTAAGGGTTTACATCAAACTAGTGTTTTTTTTTTTTTTTTTTTTTTTTTTTTTTTTTTTTTTATTTTTTTTTTTTTTTTTTTTTTTTTTTTTTTTTTTACATTACATTATATTTCTTCTCTTAAATTTTGAATTTTAAAAAATAAAAATTACCGTGAAAAAGATTTATTCTTGTCTCCTTCCTTGGTAGGTCGAGGTTCCAGGACCATCCATTTGGTGGGAACTCCATTCCTAAATGCTTTTCCGTTTCTCCCACTTCCTCTGTCACCGTCCTCCTCTTCACGCCATGGCGCGTGCCGTCACGTGCGCAACTCAGCCGCCTAATATCTTTCCCGCATGCAATAGCGCCATCTCTAGCCGCGTCTCTCTGTTCTTGAAATGCCCGCGTTTTGGCCGCAGTTTTCATGCGCTCACCCGGTGCCGGAGCGAAGGTAGCAACCGCATCGTGCCAAGAGTTCGCTCCGAATTGAAGGAGTATCGGAAGGTGAGGCGAAGAGCGTCCAAGAACAAAGAGAAAGAGTTGCAACTCCGCGTGGACATTTGCCTCGAAGAAGATTTGCCTGACGATCCCGAAATCTTGGTGCTCATTCCCAAACCCAATATTTAGTTTGCTAGAGATTTCTAATAGAAGAAAATAAAAGTTATTTAGGATAAAAGTTTGTTTTTGAAAAAAAAAACTAACATCAAAACACTCTTAGTTCAGTTTGTTTTTATGTTAATATTGACTAACTGATAATTTTATTTCATTTCTTCTTCGGATTTTCTTATTCTAAAAGTATTCGTGCAGAATTTTATGTAAGTATATTCTTCATGGTTTCTGATCATGTTTTATTTGTTCCTTCGGGCTCTGTTTGCGAATGGAAAACTTTGAGGTGCGGTGTGGTTTTGGTTTTTTTCAGCTTTTAGGTCTCCGTTTGAGAAGTACTAGAGAGTAACAAAGGGAATGAGTTATACGAAGGATAACTAATATGAAGCTTGAGATAAAGTAGCAACATACATGATTTAATTTTACTGATTGAAGTCTTGTGAACTTGCTTGTGAGTTCTGGACTTAGGCACTTATTCAATGATAGCTTACTGCATGTAAGCTTATAGCTCCTTAGATGATCTCCATTGATACTTCTTTTGAGGTTCTTAAGTTTAAAAATTGGAAAAATACTTTTATGAATACACGATTCCAAATTCCAATATACAAAATGAAGAAGGGAGAAATTGGTGCTATGGAAATAAAACTGAAATTCAAACGTGCAATAGGAATTTCATAAGTTTAAGTTGGAGGAGGTTGGCATGACTTCCCCTCCTAAGCAGTTGTTCTTACAGGATGATCAACAGGTTTTTATGATTAAAAACCAAATAATTTGTGAGATAATATGTTTTATGATGCATTTCATTCCTTAGATGATTTTAATATTCGAGTAAAAAGTTGTTAGAAGTTTATAAATTTGACCTAGTATGGTAGGAGCCGTTAAAAGTAATATTAGAGATGCTTTTAGAAGGTTACAAGACACCTCATGAAACACTTGAATAAGTACTTACATGATAAGGTCAAATAAATTCCATATAAACTCTTATAATCATATCCTCTAGAACTTTTCTTATGTGAAAGAAAAGAGATATTTGTATGTGGGTTCTGCATTATTCATTCTTATGTGGTCTCTTTGCTTTTACTTGGTACAGAGCATTGCGGAGTTGCTTCGGCTAAATGTTCCAATGGCGATGAAACTGGCTTTTGATGGTTTGAAAGGTTCCGGTTATAAAACACGAGACACTGCAATAAGCGATGTTGGTGGGTTTGATAGTGTGGAGGTATCCATACTTCTTTGCAATGATGAGTTTATTCGAAAACTTAATAAGGAATGGAGAGATGAAGACCATGCCACAGATGTTCTCTCAATGTCAAGTCATATACCTGAGCTCAAGATTCCTATTGTAAGAATTGAATCGTAGCTGATTATAAGTTGCATTGGGTGTTGTTGACAATAAATAAAATTTAAGACGTAAAGTTGGATGATAACTACGTGATGAATTGTTTGCAGCTCATGTTGGGTGATATTGTAATTTCTGTTGAGACAGCTGCAAGACAAGCAGAGGAAAGAGGGCACACTCTTATTGATGAGATCCGAATCCTCATGGTTGGTTTCATAATATTCTGACTATTTCCTGTTTGGTACTGAACTTTATTGTGTTAGATTATGGTAGCTGTCTTCTGCTATCAGCATAAGTGGAAAATAAGCTGGAATTTCATTCTCTTCTCAGCGTGGGTGTGTAGTTCAAACATATAATACAATGAACATATTAGAATTTTATCTTCTAATACTGTGTGTATGTTGTGTGAACTGAAAGATGAACTTGAGAATATCAATTACTTCATCTTTTTGCAGGTTCATGGCTTGTTACATCTTTTGGGATTTGATCATGAAATAAGTGAAGAGGCTGAAGTAGAAATGGAGAGAGAGGAGGAAATCCTTTTAAAGAGTCTTGATTGGAAAGGAAAAGGGCTAATAAAGAGTGCATGTGATGCTGAAGCAAATTCAAATTTAAATTTTCATCAAAGCAGTTCAGATGGTAATTGTATTTTTTACTAATACACCTTAGCAATCCTCATACATGATTTGTTGGTTTTATACCTCTCCCTCTAATTCATGTAAGTATTTATTTGCATAAAATGTATATGGGGAAATAATCTTATAGATGAATTGTCAAAAGACAGGAAGAAAGAAGGCAGTCTTAGATTTTACAAACCAAAGTTCAGATATATCTTCTGTGATATGGATGGTATGATTCTAGTGAAAATACACTTTAGATATTCCTTTATCTTTCGTCTGGATTTTAATAGACTTCTGTATTGTACAAAGGAACATTGCTGAACAGCAAAAGTCAAATTTCTTCTACAACTATCAATGCTTTGAGAGAGGCATCTTCAAGAGGGGTGAAAATTGTGATAGCTACCGGAAAAGTAAGATTAATATATCCATGATTTGTCTGGTAGCATGTTAATATAGATTATTTATTCTGTATTGGATAATGGAGATAATTTTTTATTTTGGCTTCTGCTAATCCATGTATAGCTTGGTATATTTTCTTATGGTTGAAATTTTTTCTGAAATTTGGGAAATAGGCTCGTCCAGCTGTGATAGACATTTTTAAAATGGTTGATTTAGCTGGAAAAGATGGCATTGTTTCAGAATTTGCTCCTGGGGTTTTCTTACAGGTAATTTTTCTGTAATTTTTTAATGTTCACGATGCTTCTTAATTTAGAAAGGCTGTCCTTGTATGTAGCTGAAAGCATTATTTAGTTATAATCCCTTGTCTTACATATTCATACGTTTTGTTTGTGTGTTACAATTTAACATACAACCACCTATTTGATATTCTCTATCAAAATTTACCATAAATAGTTTTGCTACCTATGGCCTCCATTATACTATTATTGGTCAAATCTATACTGGAATGTTATTAGGTCCTGTGCAACATTGATATATCTCAAGAGGTGATAGAGAAGCATATCGAGGTATGATATAGTCATGTGATAATGAAGGAAGATTGACAAAGGTGGGAAAACTGACTACACATATCCTGATCAGAAGGAACAAGTGCATAATATGAGACAAACTCAAAAGAAAGAGACATTAGTAGAAATAAAATACTAATTAAGTTTAGGAGAGAAACATCAATACTCTTTTTGCGAACAATGATGTCCTAGAAAGACACATTTGAATGACTAAGTAGAGTGTATCTTGACCAAGTGTGAGGTTATGTACAAAACATGTGGAACGGAAAGCATGTGGAGGAAGGTTGTATAGATGAGAATGAGGGAAAAGGTTTGAGTGAGGTATCTAATCATTAAGGACAATTATAATATCCAACTAATGAGATAACATATGATTAAGACAACACCAAAAAACTGATGTGGATTACAACACATAGTTTTAGCTCAAGGTTAATCTCTTTCCTATAGTTCACATCCAAGAGGGAAAATTTATAAAAGTGGTAAAATAAATAATAAACGACTATTTTAACACTAGAACTTTCAAGGTCACTTTGGTGCTATTTAGGATTTAAAACTATTTTGTGAAGACTTGCCCTTGCATTACGGGTGACAAATGTTCCATATTTAACACTTGAATAGACAAGATGGTGAAAAACAGTGTACTCTACCTACACTAATGTGCTTGCATTGATGTATATATTAGAGTGTTACAAAATAAGGTAAGGCACTTATCTTAAACCTTAACCCTACTGCTGGGTATATGCAAAAAATAATAATAAAATAACATCATTTGCACACTCCCCTTCAAGCTAAATCATCTAGGTGTTAATAGTTGGAGTAGCAGAAAAGAAAGAAGCAGAACCTACTGAAGTCATCTCAGAGATGAAGAACAACAACTGGTGAAACACAGACAAAGGTGTTCCAAAGTGATTACAATGATGAAAAGGTGGCATGTGGAGGACATTCATTGGAAACTAGTTTAACATGACGATGTGTGAAGGTCGGTTACTTATCGACCATCGGGGTTGGGTTGCACTCCTCGAGGCGCACCTAACCCTGACTTCTTCTAATTGAACAACGGTGGATGACACTAGTGATGGCAACGAAGAGTGGCAACAATGTTAACGATGAGGTTGGCGACTAAGGCGAACGTTACCGAAAATAATGAATGAGCTAACAGGAAGGGATCGTATCTGCCTTGAGCAACTTGAATAAATGAGATGGAGAAAATTTGTTTATTCTTCCTACACTGATGTGCTTGCATTGATGTATATATAGGAGTTACAAGACAAGGTAAGACACTTACCTTAAACCTTAACTCTAAAGCTGGGTACATCCAAAAGGAAGTAATAATAAAATAACATTTCATTTTAACATTTACAAAATGTACTTTATTTATTAACAATCCAATTAATTATAAAAAATCTAAGCATACTTCATAAGATTTCTAAAACTAAATCATTATAATGCAAATTTGTAAAATGAAATATTTTTTTCCTTGCTAGTATTCAAAATGAAGAATTTGATGTATAAATCAAATCATATCCATTTTTAGCATTTCAGATACACTCAATGAGGTCAACTTTCTCTTAGTTGCAATGAAAGGATATTTGGTACAAAAAAAGAAAAACATATCAATGCTCACTGTTGGGGATATCATATTGACTAGAGACATGATCAATTTATATGTATAAGTGAGTGCGAACCTCAACTTACTAAGTTGGTTTTGTGAAGTTGAGTTAGGCTTAAATTCCACTTTCTTAAGATGGTATTAGAGCCATTCAGAGCCTATCCTAGTAAGTTTGTTGAGTTTATCGTGTTAGGCACTACTAGGTTTGCTCCTAGTCTTATGCTCTAGTTGTCCAGTTCTCGATGTGAGAGAGTGTGTTTGAAATCCTTCGTTAGTTAGCGATATGTAAGTAAAATTTAAGCCTAACTCAACCTCACAACTAATTTTGGTAAAAATAAAATCCTCAAGTGTTGTACTTGGGGGCGGGGGGCATGAGAACAAACTTAAGGATAAGCTTTGATGTAATAAAGTGAAATTTAGGCCCAACAAATTTCACAAAACCAATTTGATAAGGTGAGGTTTACATCTACTTATATGTGGTGTGAGATATCTAATATTGTTTAATTAAAGAACATGCTGGTCATTAGAATAACTAGAGTAACAATTTAGTAGTACTTCAGGTAGTTTGATGTTTCAATTGTGGACCATGGCGGTCATTTAAATGTGAACTCTTTTATGCATGGATATTTAACTAAAAAGTTCTTCCTACTAAACAATATATTGCTTCTTTGATGGAAGCTTAAGTTTTATTCACCAAAACTATATCCCTAATGATTTTAAAGAAATTCACAAGGTACACATGGCCTAAATTGATAAAAGCAATGAATTGATGAATTTAGCATTGGATTGTTTAATTGAATAAAACCATGAAGAACCTAAATATATTTTGTACACAACTTTTCCTTTTTCATAGTTTCTTTTATGTTCCTGTGTCTTATATTCTATACCACATGACGCCAGGGATTGCTTGTTTATGGCAGACAAGGTCAAGAAATATTTAGAAGCAACTTAGATCTAAATGTCTGTAGAGAGGTAACATTTTCTGCTTACTTAAATTAGTGAACAACTTATATTTCTTGGACTATAAATTTTTTAAGTTTCTTTCCTCTTATTTTATTCAAATGAGAAAAAGAAAACATTTTTGATCCAGCTCACTTTCAGGTGTTTGTGAAATCACTTTCTTATATCAGTTTTCTACATAACAAAAAAGATTGAGGATTTCAATTTTCGAATATAAATATCTGATTATTGATTCAGGACTTTCATTCCTGTCATTGAATGAAAAATAATTGTGTTTCTTTAACATACAGGCATGTCTTTACTCTTTGGAGAGTAAGGTACCACTTATTGCATTTTGTGAAGGCCGTTGCTTAACCCTATTTCATGATCCGCTTGTTGATTCACTGCATACAATATACCACGAACCGAAGGTACCCCGTTTTTGGAATTTTATATGCTTTATCGCATTCAATCTTGCCATTTACTATGTCTTACCTAGAAATACTTCACAGGCTGAGGTCATACCTTCTGTTGAACATCTATTGGCTTCTTCTGAAATACAGGTATTCACGTGGGCAAACCCTTACTATCTAGTTTCATCTTTCGATTAATATATTCATGGATGTTGAATGATAGCATTCTTAACAATGCATTATATGAAGCTAATTTTCACTGCACACTAAAGGTATCCCAAGCCAATAGAGGAGGAAAGATATTAAAGATAGGATTTGATCTTAGTATTTAGAGAAATGTATACAATTGATAATTAGGGATATTCTCCATTATTAGCTATTATTAGGATTTCCTATCTTATACTTTGAATGATTGTAAATAAACGATTTACATGTGTGATTAAATACACAATTTGTAACAATAGAGAAACTCTTTAATGTATTAGATCCTAAAGAAAGTTAAGGAAGAGGGTATGTTCGATGTCCCAGACTTTAATGCGAGAGCCATTTGCAAGAGTAACAAAAGGCAGGGAGTCCGAAAAGGTAAAGGAGGAAAAATAAAATTGGTTACCAGTTATATGATTTGAGACACCAAAATCAAGTATCCAAGGTCCAAAAGAGGAGGACTAAGAGAAAAAAAGGCTATAGGATTACCAGATTGAGCCATAACTGAAATAGGTGATGCAGGTTGGTTGGTTGCTTGGAGCTTGTGAAGTGCATGATACTCAATGAGAAAATATCCAACAGTGAATGGAGGATCGTAGTAGTCCTATGAATAGTGCAAAACACTGCATGTGAATAGTGCTCAAAACAGTGCATTGTAGTAAAAAGTAGACAAAATTCCCTCTGAAGGTTTCACTTGTTGTCGTAGCACCTGTAGTTGATCCTCTTCCACCTCCACTTCCCACATACTAGAACATGGGCACAATAAAAAGTGTCACTTGGTGATCCTCCTATAGCATCTCTTGCTTCAACCGCTTTTCCACTAATGTCACTTACTCCTAAACCTCCCATTATGATATGCAACAATATTCAATCAACTCATAATTCTAACCCTTTATATGCCTTTGTTCTAATAAGTGACCATTCGCCTCCTTATTTTTCTTTTATCTCTTCTTCGGACTCTATGTCTATGCCTAAGTCTAGTCTACTAGTGAAGCCATGGTTGAACATAGTTGGCAATATGTGATGCTAGCAACACATGGAGCTTGTTCCCTGCCTCCAGAAAAAACTACATTTGGGTGTCACTGGGTCTATACAATGAAGATCATAATCGATAGTACAATTGATAACTACAAAGCTTGCCTTTTGGATAAGGGTTATACTAAGATTTTTGGCCTGGATTTGAACTATGTAAGAATATAAAGAATTATTTTTTTGATAATAATTACACTACTTACATTCTCATAATCTTTATTTGTAATAATCAAAACCTTTGTAAAAGGAAATAAAAATATGTTAAAATGAATAGGAAGCTTCTGTAGATATTTTTCTAATTATTATCAAGTTGGTAAATGAATATCAATCATTGCCAACTTACTTTTCTAGAAGATCGTGGAATATGCTATGAAGAAGTCCTTTATGAAAAGGTCTATTATTTGAAATTCTGTAAGGACATGAGTTGTAACCACTAGGTCCCTGTCAAGATTATCTTTAATGAAGTGCCTTTCAATTCCAATATGTTTGGTCCTATTTTGTTGGATGGCCAATGCTCATGGCTGACTAGCTATCACAATACAATTACATAGTGATGTCAACCTTTATTTAAGATCACTAAGTATGATTTAAGGTGATCAATTCATATTTCTTTGGGAGACGAAAATCCCATTTTTTGAATAAACAATTTCTATTCCAGTGAAATACTTAATTTTTCACCCATTTTTTCATTTCAAATTAGGCTGCCAATTTTTCCTTTAAAGGAAATTTCTTCATTTCATCATCTCCTGCGATGATCCATGTCATTCACATTGTCAAACAGTAGTGTAAGTTTACCTATAACAAAGTGCTTTATGTATAAAGTATGATCTCCTTGACTTTGCTTATATCATAAGAAAGACATTGTTTTTGTAAATCTCCCAAACCATACCCTTGGAGATTGTTTAAGAGCATATAAGGTCTTTGTTAGAATCTGCTTTTATTAGTTGTATTATTCGTGTTTTATTATTTCCTTATTTAGCAGACTATAATTATAGTGAATGATGGTATCCCACAATCATAGAGATTTGGGTGACTAGGCGGTATTATTATACTTCCTAAATAGCTTTCTAGCCTTGTATATATGAATTGTAATCTCAGCATGATATGAATAAGAGTGATATTCTTTTCTACCCTAAATTATAACATGGTATCAGTCGTAAACAATCCTAGGAGCCGCCTCTGACTGTACACACCCAAACCCTAGACGGCAGCCTTCATTGCTGTCGCAAACAAAACCTTAGCGCCGCCTCTGACTGTGCTTGACCAAACCCTAGACAACAGTTCCTATTGTTGTCCATCATCTCTTTTAGGACAACCTTCATTGCTGTCAATGTTTTTCTTTGCCTTCTCAGCCTTGCTATTGTTCCTTGCCGTCATATTTTGTTCACTACATGGAACTCCCAGCCCCAATTGTTGGAGTGATGACCAATCAAGAACAACTACAGAACCTCAACACTACCTACCGATTGACCGGAAAAAATTATTTGAAATGGGCCCAGCTTGTTAGCAGAACTTTGAAAGGTAAAGGAAAAGCTCACCACTTGACTGACGACGCTCCTCCTGCAGATGATCCCAAATTTCCAAAATGGGATGAAGAGGATTCTATGATCATGGCATGGCTATGGAACTCCATGATCCCAGAAATCACTGATACTTGCATGTTTCTTAATTCTGCAAAGGAGATTTGCAATGCCATGGAGCAGACATATTCCAAGGCTAAAGATGCTGCTCAAATATATGATGTGAAGGTAAAGACTGTTGTTGCCAAACAAGGAAATAAAACTGTTACAGAGTATGCCAATCACCTCAAATCACTATGGATGGAATTAGATCATTACAGGGTCATCCAAGCCAAGTGCTCCGATGATTCAGCTGTGCTCAAAGAATTTATTGAGCAAGATCGAGTCTATGACTTCCTGGTGGGACTTAATTCTGATTTTGATCAAGTACGAATCCAGATCCTTGGCAAAGAAAAGATTCCAGGGATTAATGAAGTGGTCGCCATAGTTAGAAGTGAAGAAAGCAGAAGGGGGATAATGCTAGAAAACCCAACCATGGAAAATTCTGCCATGGTTGCCTCCGTATCGGCTATGATGGTTGATCCGAAAAGGGGAAGAATAGCCAATATGGAGAAGAAAGGTGAAGGCGTTTGGTGTACATTCTGTAACAAGCCTCGCCACACTCGTGATAGATGTTGGAAGCTGCATGGAAAGCCACCGAGTAGAGATTGGGGATCCCAAGGTCGTGACAAGGAGTGGGAAAAAAAGGGAGACACCACTAGAAAGGGCGGACAAGCACACATCGGTGCTGCAACAAGTGAAGAACACAAAGGAGGAATGAGTTCACTTAACCAAAATGAAGTAGAGTAGATGAGATCATTTCTGAACAAGTTGGATAAATCACCAGGTAGTTGTTCTCTAGCACATTCAGGTATGTTTGGTAAGGTTCCTTTTTTTGGACTTAATGTCTCAGATAAAAGCTATAACCCATATTGGATACTAGATTCTGGGGCTACCGACCTCATGACACCTCTACCTAACCATTTCTCTTCTTACACACCTTGCTCTAGTAACAAGAAAATATCTACAGCTGATGGCTCTCTGATGACTGCAGCAGGGCAAGGAGAAGTCCAAATAAGCCCATCCATTACCCTTAAAAATGTCCTTCATATTCCAAAATTGTTTGTCAGTTTGATTTCCATAAAAAAACTCATCCAAGATTTATCATGTAATGCTATTTTTTATGACAATATGTGTGTTCTACAGGACAAGTACTCGAGGAGGACGATTGGACATGCTAGACAATGGAATGGCTTGTATTACTTGGAACATCCAAATCTGCCACAAGACCTGCAAAATATCAATGCTTTTTTCTCTGATTCCATTACTACCAACAGGGAGAAGGTTTTCCTACATCACTGTCGCCTTGGCCATCCCTCCTTTAGGGTCATAAAATTGTTGTTCCCTTCCCTTTTTACTAAATTAGATGTGACAAGTCTCAATTGTGAAGTGTGTGAGCTTGCTAAACACAAACGTGTTCCTTTTCCGGTTAGTAATAATATGAGCACTTCTTCTTTCTATTTGGTTCATACTGATGTGTGGGGTCCCTTCACTGTCCCAAATGTTTCTAGTGCCCGTTGGTTTCTTACATTTATAGATGATTGTACTCGTGTCACCTGGGTTTTCTTACTAAAACATAAAACTGAAGTCAGCCATGTCTTACTACGTTTTTTCTCCATGGTAAAAAATTAGTTTGATATTACAATTAAGAGGACAATCTGATAATGCAAAAGATTACTTTAATCATGACCTTATTTCTTTTTGTCAAAAAGAAGGTATCATTCATGAGTCATCTTGTGCTAAAACACCTCAGCAAAATGAAATTGCTGAGAGAAAAAATAGGCACCTTTTAGACCAAACTCGGGCTCTTCTCTTTCAACATAAGGTCCTTAAAAGTTTTTGGGGGGAAGCTGTTCTCACTGCCTATTATCTAATTAATAGGCTACCTTCTACTATTCTAGCTTCTAAAAGCCCTATGGACGTTCTGTCTTCTTTTTATCCTAATGTGTCTACATCCAACCAACTTGTTCCAAGAATATTTGGGTGTGTATCTTTTGTCCATGTTCCTAGTGGTGATAGAGGTAAGCTTGATCCTAGAGCCTTAAAATGTGTTTTCATAGGATACTCATCAACCCAAAAGGGATATAAATGTTATCACCCACCATTCAAAAAATTCTTTGTCTAAAGATGTCACCTTTTTTGAGCACCAAAGTTACTTCCACCAAGATCATCTTCAGGGGGAGAATGCCATAAATGAAGATGGTCTCCTTATGCTCCCTGACTTAAGTTTTGAACCAGAAGTAGGAATTGAAAGTGTGACCACAGAGAAGAAACCCACTAAATCCACTCAAGATCAGGCTGATGTAAGATTTGGAAAAAAACTGGTTTATACAAGGAAGACAAAGGCCATTCCAGAATCTGTCCATGTCCAACAATCCAACCCAACATTATTTGAGGTAACTACTCCTAATCCTGTAATATACACTGAATCAACCTCTGATTTTCCAAATACACATGTACAGGAACGTGAATTTAGTTCCACACATCCTTATGAGGACCTGGATATTCCAATTGCCATTAAAAAAGAGACTAGGAAATGTACCACCAAACCACTGTACCCTTTAGCCAATTACCTATCCTTTAAACACTTCTCACCTACCCATAAAGCTTTCCTCACAAGCCTAAACACTACAACCATGCCTACCACTTTATCTGAGGCATTGGGTGATAAAAAATGGAAACAAGCCATGGATGCCGAAATGGAAGCATTAGAAAAGAACGGTACTTGGGATTTGGTTAATCTCCCGAATGGAAAAAAACCAGTAGGGTGTAAGTGGGTATACACCATAAAATACAAGGCTGATGGATCCATTGAGAGGTACAA
>Ga0209489_103543_pt1 | contig 30233 bp, 18 predicted proteins | sample SiratrowhiteBW_FD_187527 | JGI IMG/M metagenome (GOLD analysis project Ga0209489, IMG submission 187527) | Root nodule microbial communities of legume samples collected from California, USA - Siratro white BW (SPAdes) (version 2) | ecosystem: Host-associated > Plants > Roots > Nodule | place...
ATATATATATATATATAAAGATAGATACATATAGATATATATTTTGTTCGAGAAGTTATTATCCCTTACCATTTTTATTTGTAAACCTACACATCTTTCGTAAAACTTCCCCACCAATTAATTTCTTGAATAATAACTCTTTCTCATGCATTTCTAACTAACTTCCCTTCTTTGATACTTTCTTTTTTAGATGTTTTTTTTTTTTTCCTTCTCCCATACTTTTCTTTGTTGATACTCTTTTTCTTCTAGACTTCTCTTCATCGATTGCTTTTGTCAATCTCATTAGAGCTTCATCTCAATTTTTTTTTAATCATATTTGTATTTATCAACGCATCTCTTCAATATAATATTGTTGCAAAAGACAAATGTGTAATCTTGAATCTTTAGAAAATTTCCCATTCTCTTTTATTTAATACCAACTCATTAACTTTCCCTTTTCAATTTACTTTACTATTTTAATAACCTTTTGATCGATGTCTTTTTACCATGAAATGAAAATCACGCGTTAAATGCCCCATCGTCGTTGTACCGTGACAGTGAAAATCTCACCAAATTAATATTTGATTTTCCCCATAACCCCTTTATAAGTAAAATGGATTTTTTTTTTAATTTAAATCATACTCATGAGAATTAAGCCACTGAATCCCAACATGCCAATAAATTTGACTCGTTGTTATATTGTTTTTCGGTTCTCCCTAATAATATACTTTATTTTCTCTCTATCTCAAATATATGATTTGAAATTTTATGAACTAAGTCTAACACAATCTAATTTATTGTAAAAGATATTGATAAAGATTTGGAAGAGATTTATTCTAAATCGAGTAAGAATTATACAAGACTATATTTATAGAAAATTGAAAAATATTTGTACAAGTGATTTAATCGGATTTGAAACTTATAGAATCCCTGCATACAATTAAGAACGTTTAATCGGATTTGAAACTTATAGAATTCCTACATATAATTAAGAACAATAAAAATGAGAGAATATGCTTAGAATCCAATTTTAACCAATAATTTTGACTCTAAGGTCCAATTAATAGTAGACTTTAGGGATGTACATGAGTCACTAGAATACCATCTCAGGAAATCAAGTAATTAAGAAATATGTGAATGGAAAACTTTATATCTTAGTAAATAATAAGGTAACTCGAATCAAGTTTGAATCAAGAATGATAGAATCTTTTCAAAATAACTCTCAAAGGTTTAGGATTGTATATACACTCAGCACTTTTGTAAGAAAGCACTATCATATGCTTAGCAAGACTCAAATATTTATAACAATTAAGTAAGATGCAAAGAGGATATCATAAGAGGTGTAATGAGGCCAAGGTAAAGATAGGCAAAATTAGGGAAAAGACGTTTAGAACCATAGAGAAACAAAGGAAAAATGGGGAATAAATCTAGAAACAAATATAAGAATAGTATATCCTTAAAGTTATAATTATACACCTATTTTCTTCCTTTTAACTTAGGTTTTCTATTTTAACATAATTTATTTATTTTTCTTTTTTAAGCTTTTATAATTTTTCTTTCTTCTTACTTCCTTTTTTTTTCTTTTTAATCAGTACTTTATTCACATTAGAAGTTTAAGATAACATAAAGTACACCACTACACTTATCCAATAACTTATTCGCAAAATGATTTCAAAGTTCCCTTATCCTCCAAGGACAATTGTGTTTTATTTTATTTTTTTAAGGCTTGTTATGATCGTTAAAAACAAGAAAAAAATATAAGTTCAAAGGGGCTAAAAAGTGAATTACCATGAAGGTAGGCTAATACGGCTAAATGTTTAATTTTAACAAAGAATGCCTCAACCATATAAATTTATGCATGTAAAACAAAGTGTCAAAACAAATAATCAAATAAATTATAGAGTATAAGAAAACACGAGTGAAAACACACTGAAAATAACATTAGACAATCCATTGATAGTTCATCATATAGTTCATTAGACGGTCTATCAATAAGGCTCAAAATATCACAACGGACAGTCTTATCACAAAGATTCATCCAACAATTTTTAAAACCAACTTATTCAAGAATTTACAAAGAATCCAAACAACATAAATCAAGAACCCAACTTTTCAAGAATTATGAAACTGCCAATTGCTAGATGCTCCTAGAAATCTAATGAAAATATGTATGTCTTTTATTATGCAATCTAAAAGTTACTAAGAAATTAAAACAATAATATAAAATAAATCCTAAACTATAAATCTCCTCCCCCACACTTAAAATAAACAATGTAAGAACAAGATAAAAAATGGAATGTAAAAAGAGAGACTCTCTCATCAAGCTTGAAGGACTGTAACAAATGTCTTCAACCTTTTCCTCTGCGAGAAAGCTTGCACATTTAGAAAAAGAAATGTGTTTGTCACACAAAGGATGGTAGCATAAAGAGGCGTCTTGTAATGCTCTATAGCATTTTTTATACTAAGGCTTGGTGTTGTAGGGTAAGATTGTGAAAAGGTATAAGCCAAAGGGTGGATGTGGAACGTTTATCATATTAACACCACGCTAGAAGGTTGTGTCATGATCACTTCTTGAGGTGAGTTGGTTTTAGTGGTTTTGACCTTTGGATTGGTGTTCGACTGTGATGAATGTGGGTTGAGTACACACTCTATGACAGACTCTATTCCTTTAGTAGACGCTTTAGTAGAGAGCTCCAACTAAAGGAGTGGATGCTCTACAAGAGAGCTTCTATTGAAGAAGTAGACTCTCTATCATAGAGCATTTACTCAAGTCATAGTCTTTCTTCTGTAATTTTCAAGGTTGTGTGTCTTTCTAAAAGAAATTGAGCTTGTTTTTTAATTGTTGTGTCCATCTATGCAGGTGAAGCAATTGTTATGGTCTGGTTTAGGTGCTATGTGAAGATCAATTCATTTTTAAGGTGAGTTGGTTTTAGTGGTTTTCACCTTTCCTTTGTTGTTAGACTGTGATGAATGTGGTTGAATAGACACTCTATGACAGAGACTCTACTCTTTCAGTAGGCAGTCTCTTCTAAAGTGTCTACTCCTTCATTTGAGCTCTCTACTAAAGTGTCTAAAAAATGAGTAAATGTTAGCTATTTTGCTATTGAATAAATGAATAAGCCTAAGATTATTTATTAATTGTTAATTCCTTGATCAATTATATAAATAAAACTTGCAATCGCCACAAGGGTCTCAAGAAAACAAATGAATCTTGCTCTATTCCTAGACCCAAGCTCTCATTTTGTATTTTAATTTAGTTCTTGATTATAGAAGATATTTTCTAATACCCAAAAAAATCAAAGATCAAACCATGAATCAACAGGACAAACAATAAGTGCAAGATTAAAATACTAATATATTGAAAGGAAAGACATAAATATGAAAATCAGAATGATTACATGAGAGCTCTGAAAGGTTAATTCTACCCCTAACTACAGTAGATTTAGTTCCTCATAATCATGACGAAACTAAACATTACAAAAGGACAAGGGAAATAAGAAATTACTCCAAGAAAACCCTAAAGTTAGCTTCAATTCCAATTTCGCTCCTTGACACCTCAAGATCTCTAACCGTAATCCAAAGCAACTATTAAATAAAATGTAAAAATTGACACTCGCGTCCGACTCAGGTTCAGTGGCACCGGGCACAATTGAATTTTGTTACTGATCTAGACTTCTAGGTCTAATTGAGAATGGGCTAAGGTCTCATTTGTCGAGTGTATTTTCATCGAATTGCTCTCGGGTTTTCTTAGGTGGGGCTGAGGGTTTGGCGTCAGGCTTGAGTTGTTTTGCATCAAATTGCTCTTTAATCATTCATGTTCAGGGCTTCAATCCTTCTTCTCTTAATCCAATGTTTTCCTATTCATTCTTAGACAAACTAATAGGAATTAGAAATCAAATCCATTTTCTGACTCTCATAATCATTTATTAGCAAAAATCACCTAAAATTAAGAATTAAGCAGATTCTAGCATTAGGAAAGAGATGATTTTGTCATAAAAATAATATAAAAATATCATGTAAATCAAACTCTATTAGTAAACACTCTAATAAGAAACATCTATTAAAGGAGTAAACATCTAACAGATAGCATCTCCTGCAATTGGTTGGAGTAGGCGGTGTGGTATTATAAGTAACCTTCGTTTGCCTTATTTTGTGAGGTGTAGATGGTCTTTGATGATGGTTTAGTGTTGTTTTTTGAGGTGTAGATGGTTTTTGATGATCATTTACTCTCTTTTGTGTACGTTAGACAGTTTGATTGGAAACTGTTGTTCTTGAGTGGATTTTAAGAATAGTTTCAATGCTCTATTTTTCTTGTCATAAAGTTCATCATGTATCTACTCTATTTTCTTTTTGCAACAGTTTTCTGATTGTTTCCGTATAGATAACTTTGTTTCTTTGTTGATTGAATTTGAGATATACCATGTAATTACTGGTATTGGGATATATCAGAGTCAATTTAAACATCATGCATACAATGTTATTATAACTCGTTTTATTTTGTGCTCCTTCGGTAGAGGGTCCTAAATGTGATCATTTTTACTTATATGTCTTGGACGGTTTCCATAAGAGTGTATTTCCTACTGCCATTGAAAATTTTAGCACCGTGCTATGGTGGAATGATTTATCTCAAAGTGCAACAATGGGTCTCGTTGTCAAACAAAAAAAGGGGTGATGCTCTACTATTTTGGACATGATACCTAAGGGCACACTAGATCCATGTACTTTAAATGGTTAGAAAGTGTTCAAAATTGTCACTAGATGAATACAGATTGTTACTATAGCATGTCAAGCTCAAATTTATCCATATTTTACCACATTTAATAGTGAGGCATTTTTTAACATTTAGGTTCAGATTGGTCTATGCATTTGCTGGTGGTGGTGTAGGCATTAGACGGTATCTGTATCGTTATATATTGTGTTGCCTTCACGTTGTATGTGGTTGGATAATAATCCCCCATTTTGTGCTTTTCTGCATCGAATACTCTAAATTATAATTACAGTATGATTGTTGTTGTGTAGGTGGATTGTTGTTGTGTAGGTGGATTGTTGAAGGAACAGGTTTGTGTGGTGTTAATCTTGAACAAATAAGCTTAAAAACAATTAATGTATTCACTGCATACTTTGTTGTTCACTAATGAATGCAATGCTTTTTGTATTCATGGTACTGTGCTTGGTTCATGGTTCAAAATTGTCAAAATAACATATTCAATTATGAAATATAAGAAAATAATGTAACTACTCAGTTCATAATCTTACTAATAATACATATGTAAATATACCCACATTATAGAAGAATAAAATACTTACACGCTTTTATTCATTTAGAATTTTAATTTATTTAGGATTTCATTGTTTACTAATCTAATTAATTTAGGATTGTAAATTATTTGAGGATATAAAAAATTTAGGAAATTAATTTATTTAGGATTTTAAATTTTTTTAGATTTGAAAATATTTACTATTTTAAATTGGATGTGAATGTTTAGGATATTCAGGAGTTTATTTTAAATTAATTATTATATTTACTATTTTAATATATCTAGGAATTTATTTTTTTATGAATTTAATTTCTTAAGGAGTTTAATATATTTAGCACTCAATTTATTTAGGAATTTTATTTATTTAAGGTTTTAAATTATTCAGCATTTAAAAATATTTATGATTGTTTAGGGTAGGTAGGAGTTTTAATATGACTTTTATATTTACTATTTTAATATATTGAGGAATTTGATTTTTTTTAGGAATTTAACTTTTTCCAGAGTTTAATTACTTTATCATGATATAACTTTTAGGATTTTAATATATTTAGGATCTTTAGGATATTTAGGACTTTAATTATAACAAATTAAGTATTGGTTTTATATGTGAAAAGATATTTTGATATGGATAACAATGAAGAGGAATATGTGTTTTATGACAATGGAGATGATGATGATGATGTCAGTGATGTTGACTTAAACATTATTTTTTCACCTATAACAACAAATACAATTGCGAACAAAAATAGTTCAATTGACAATTGTTTGCATCATTGCGAATGCATGGAATTTGTTGCGTTTGTCAAGTGGTATAACAAATTTGTATCACAGATTAAACAACGTCACTAGGAGTTGATGTCATTCTTAGTGCATACAGAGCAATGGTAAGACATTAGTATAATGTGTTCGAAAGCATTAACCAATTTATATAATCGATTAAGGGGAATTAACTTTGTAAATGTTGCATTTCGGTCAATAGTGGAGGGACAAGTTGCTAAATTTCTTCACATCATTGACATAACATCAAGAACCAAAGTGTTTCATTTTTGTCCAACAGTTCAGTGAAACAGCCTCTTGTCACTTTCATAATGTGTTGAATGTAATTTTGATGTTGGAGGAGAATTCTTAAAGCAACCTTTCGGAAACGAGGTGCAACCTCATATCATAAACAACAGTCAATTTTACCCTTATTTAAGGTAACAATGTGACAATAAACTCTCATTTTGCATACATGATGTATGACTTAAGAGGATTGTTAAGTTATTCTTTTTATACCCCTTAGCATTATTTAGGGGCCACAGATGACACTCATGTACGTGCCAATGTCTCTGCATGGGATGCTCCTTATTTTTGTAGGAAAAAAGATTGATTTACTCAAAATATATTCACAACTAATGATTTTGACATGAAATTCACATATGTTTTAACTGGGTGGAAAGAGACAATATCTGATTCAAGAATTTTGAAGGATGTACTTGTACGAGATGATCAATTAGTCATACCTAAAGGTTAGGTCTAAATGTTTTGGTTTACTTGACGTCAAGAACTGAGTTACTACTTAGTGGTGATCAGTATGAATGCAATGATTATAGGAAAATACTACCATGGAGATGTCAACTTTATGTTAAAGCCACAAATCATCACTCTATATTGCAGAATTAGATATAATGTAAAAAAGCATTCGGGAAGAGGTCCACAAAATTCACGGGAGTTGTTTATTCATTGTCATTCGTCACTTAGAAATGTAATTGGAAGAACATTTAGTGTGTTAGAAAACGGTTCCCAATTATAGGTAGTTAAACCGAACCCCATTATTTGTTGGAGACAATGACCAAAAGAGTCTTATCATGTTGTATTCTTCATAATTTTCTTCATAGGGTGGACAATGATTAACTTTTGCTTTACAAAGTTGATTAGGAGGTGATGAAACAAAACCTAGATGCCTCGACATCACAACTTTGTGAGGATGATTATAACTATGCTCACACATTATAACTAATGAAATGTGGAGATATTATGATAATAATTGAAATTATGTAATAAATTTTATTGTGAATGAGAACATTTGTTGGTTTTATACATGTGTTCATGTGTTCACTTATGGTTGGATGAGTTGTGTTTGCAATAGGTAAAATATAGATCAGGGAAAAAGTGTTGTTATAGACTCATTCACAGGTATTCATGAGTTTGCAGAGTGGATTGTCAACTTGGACCTTTTCCTTTTGTTCGCTATGATGGACAAGGCACAAATTGGGAATAAGGTCGATAGGGGTTGGATGAACCAAGTGTATAATAACATTTTTTATGCTTTCTACGAGTCAAGTTTGGTTATGATAACAAGAAACAATGTTAATAATAGGCAAATGAGCCTGGAAGACAGATGATGTGAGGTTCATAATATATTCAATGAACTTAGGGGATTTTCATGAAACAAATCTACAAAAGTACTTGAGACTAAGATGAAGTATGGGATGACCTCATCAAGGTAATGAATCAACCTTTACAAATTTATTGAACTCTCCACAATTAAGTAAATATTAATATATTTATGCTTGTTTACTTTTAGGTAAAACCCTCTGCTACATGGAGGCTAAATCCTATCAGGTATTACGACCTAATGGAGGAACTATGAGGTGATGATTGTGCCACTAGTTGTGGAGTAAGCACAACCTGATAATTAAGACGTCGGATACAAAGGTAATCTTTCAATGTGGATCTGAATGATGACCAAATGGAATACATCCTAGAGCCACTTGTATATGATGATGAAGTTGAGGTAGCTCGTACATCACCACCGCACATGGATTCATATAGTCCAACTACGACTCAATCTATGCATCTACACCATTTGGTGATACATCATCTTTTCGATGTTCAAAAAGAAAAGCTCTAATGGTTAATGTCATTGACGTACAATTTGACAAGCTGAAAACAAGGTTGAATATATTTATTGATATTAAGGTGAAAGGAAACAACAATATACAAACATTGTCTTATATTTCCTCTAAATAACTACAATACAATAGATTCACAATCGAGGTAGCCAAAGAACGCAATGTAATTTTTCGTGAACACGTCCAAAACATGAGTCGCCATTCATTTTTCGAGTACACATAAAATTACATATGGGACATGTTAGTTAAAATGAACATATAATGAAACAATGTCACTACGAAAAGAATTAGAAAAACCGATAGGCAAAATCCGTCGATAAATGAAAATTACTGACATATTAGCAACGAGAAAAAACTTGTCATTAACTTGGTTGTCAGTAAATTTATTGACAATTATATTTGGTTTGTGAATAAATTTAAAATTAATAATAATAACAACAACAATAGTATAATAATAATAATTATTATTATAATATTAATAATAATAACAATATCAGTATAATAATATTGGTAATTGAGTATAAAATTTTTCATCACTCAAATCCGTTAGTAATGATATTTTACTGAAGGATAAAATTCCATCAGTAATTTCAGTTTTTCTTGTAGTGTGTTACGATTTCCTCTACAATAATTCGTCCTAGGTTCAGAGTGCACTAGACATGTCGTCTTAAGATAACTTTTAATATTATGACTAGAGGATCTTGAAGCAATGATTTAGGTTCTTTTTATATTATAATGTTTTTTTCCTTTTCAACTACAATATTATGACAATTTTGAATAATGTCATTTGTAATATTGTATATTGTAAAATATCAATATTTTTTTTATCTTACCTAATAATTGTGTGAAATGTTCTTATATTTGCTTTTGAATTTAAGATTATGATTGTTATTCAAAATGTTAGGTGCAATATTATACATTTAGGATTTTATAATTATTTATATTTAATTGTGCTTGACTAATGTTTTCATATGTGTTTAATTCTGTAATAGTTACTTCATCTTCTGGGAGTAAAGACAAAGAAGTGTCAAACGACGTTAAGGAAAAGCCTTGACAAATCATGATGTAGTTTCTCTTTCACATGTATTGGTATTGAGGACATGCTAAAGTAGACATGTTTCTTTAGCCAACACGATCATATGCCTTAGTATGCGAGGGAGTTTTATGGAAAGAAAATTTAACCACCTAAGGTCATGAATTTCCCCTTCTTTGCATAAGCAAGTTTTACCTTTCAAAGTCATTTCCACTTTCAAGGTTTACAACAATTTGTGATGTTGAAGCTCCCTGTTATGAGGACTTATTAAGGTCTTTTAAATATACAAGAAATTTTTGTTTTACATACGGATTTGGATCCGTAGATAAAATGGGTGTTACATATGAATTTTTTTCGTATGTAATGCTGAATTGGTATGAAATTTTAGCACGTTGTAGCGAGAATTTTTTCGAATCACTTTTTCGTATGTAATGGGTTTTAAATTTGTATATAAATAATGGGATGTGTTTTCTACGAATTTACGTATGGATTTAAAAAAAATAATTTTAAAAACATTCAAAACCCTGAAATGAGAACCCTAAGTTGACATTCTGACTCACGCTCCCCTTCATTCGTATTGGGCTTCTTCCTCATTCGCATGTCTCGTTCCTTCACCTCTAATGTCGTCACTTCATCTTCATCTCGTTCCTTCACCTCCCCAAGTCACGATAACCCCAAATCACAGTCGTCGTAACCTCAATCGTGGAGTGCCCTATCCTCAAATCGGGCCATGGTCTATCCTCTAAACGTGGTGTATGGGGTTCCTAACCAGAGATTGAAGTTCAATCGAAGAAGTGAAAGTTTCACGAGTGAAAGGTAACTACCACTACAAGAAAAAAGCTATTTAGAGACCAATTTTTAGCTATCAAATGAAATGGTTGCTATTTGTGACCAAAATAGTCACTAAATTAGATTTTGGTTGCTAAGTAACTACAAAATAGAAGTAATGATTAAATTTAGTGACCAATTAAGTCAAGATAATTGGTATCTAACATTAGCTACCAAGGTTTTAGTGACTTACACCATTAGATTCTAAATTAGTCTCTAACTTAATTAGATACCAATTTAGAATCTAATGGTATAGGTCACTAAAACCTTGGTAGCTAATGTTAGATACCAATTATCTTGACTTAATTGGTCACTAAATTCATATTTTGTAGTTATTTAGCAGCCAAAATTTAATTTGGTGACTATTTTAATCATAATTAGCAACTATTTCATTTGATAGCTAAAAATTGGTTTCTAAATAACATTTTTCTTGTAGTGTACATTGACTTATCTCTTGATTGTTGTTTTTGTTTGCAATTATTTTTATAGTGAACTAAACGATTTTCCCCAATTGCATAGAATTTGTAAGTGTTCTTTGTAGGTTACAAGTATTAAAATCTCAAATTTTAAAAGTCCTACACTTGTTTGTCCCAAACCGAAGAGAGTAGTGTCATCCCCCATTAACTCTACGCAAGGTAGGATTTGTAATATATTTTTCGAAATATGTTAATGAATTTAGTTTAGGTTTAGCGCTATAAATGTTTGAAGTTTTGTGATATCATTGGTTGAAGTGTTTGTAATATCACTGGTTGAAGTGTTTGTAATATCACTGTGTGTATCTTTTCTATTATATTCTTAAAAGGATTTGAAGTTGTTGGTACTTAATTAATTAACATTTTTAATTAATAATGAATGTATGCTTCTGCTTATGCTTCTGTTGAAATTAAGGTTGGTAGAGATGGGTGGTAGTAGAGTTGTAACAGGGGATTAAGAGAAGGATTGTGAATTTGTTGAGGTTTTGTTGTGTGGATGATCCTATACTTCACTTTTGTGGCACTTTCTTCTTCTATTAGTGCAAAAGATGGTGACACTTTTGGAAAATGGGTTTCAATATGGGGATTTAATAGTAACATAGGAGAACTTGTTTGCCTGAGAATAGGGTAAATGAATAAATTATGTTTCTCACATTCATTTCTCATGTATTTTTTTCTTAAATGACATTAAACATGATTAGTTAAAGTCAAGTATTGGTGGTATTTATCTTGTTATATTTTGATGTATATATTTTGTTATAATTGTTTACTTAATAAAAAAAAATTATGTCAATTTTTGTTGTACTGTAAGGATAATATGAGAGTATATGAGAGTAAGGTATGGTGAGTTGTTATAGTAGGATACATAAGACCACACCATGCAACACTATAAATGCACTATGTTAAAGGCTTTGAGTATGGTGTTATCTCCATTACTGGTACACTCATAAGGCCTACTATCCTAGCAATATAGTAGTAGTAAAGGTACAACTTTCGTATCTTGACTTCCTAAGGTCCATCCTCATTCCATGCATTACAAGAAAAAGTTAAATTACCCACAAAATTTTATCGACGGAACTTTATCCATCGGTAAAATATCATTATTAACGATTTTATCGACGGATATCATTTGTCGCTAAATTTATCGACGGATTTATTGCAAATTTATCCTAAATTCATTGGTAATTACTGAAGAACTCAGAACTCTGTCGGTAAATTTATATACAATCAATTTATCGACGGATTTTGGGTATTTTCGATGGATTTATCTTGTCGGTAATTTTTTTTTTTTTTTTTGTAGTGATAGATCATGTCCTTGAACGGTTGTTTCAAAGAGACAATTTAATGTCATTAGATTAGTACTAGCACATAAGTTTCACAATTTCGTACAAAACGAGAACTAAAATTCATTTAGAGAATGGACGAGAGAAGGTTGAAAAGGTAACAAGCACTTAAGTAAAATGTGTTGGCATACTCAACACAAACTTCACCACACCGATCATAAGTACATTTAAAAGATCCCCATTGGCAAAATCAGCTCCAACCTCTTTGTCTAAATCTAGAGTCATGTTTGTACCCCTTTTGTTCTCTTTTACAGGAGTTATCTGCTTCAGCACCACTTCATAGACCCTTTCCTTTGAGGATCTTAAAGTGTCAGCTGCCACTACACTAGAAAAAGTAGAAACCCCAATAGCAAAGCTAAGTCTTGAAAACCTCTTTGGGTTCCTTTCACCACTGCTACTCATGTCTGCAAAGCTCACCAAGTCTACAGAACCTCCTTTGGAGGCATTAGCTGAATATTGAAGCAGAAAAAGTTTTCTTTAACATAAAATGTGACCAAAGGTATAAAATATATATGCTAAAATGACATTATATACAGTCCAACATAATCCAAAAAATACTATAAACAAAATATTACCAAAAAGAACTTTCAGTTAGAATTTACTTAGATCAACAAAAGAATAATTAATTTTTATGATTTTATCCAGACCAAACACCTTTGTCGACAAAAAGCTCAAAAACTTACCTCTTAAGTTAATGACAGATTGGTCTAATGATCTATTATCTAAAATCCTCTCAAGTTAATAACAAAGGTATAGTATGCTTAAAATGCCTAACTAGAAGAATTTATATTTTGAGGCAAACCAATAAGGAAACACAGGCAGTTAGAAGAGAGAGAGAGGAGTAGGAGTTAGTGATCTAGTGGGTTCTGCAGCAAACCCAACCTATTCAAATTTATTATATTATTTTTTTTTTTGCTTTTATTCAAATTTTCTGGCTGAGCCACCCTTGAACCCCCCACATAGTCCTTAATAGATTTTTAAATGCAAATAGTCACTTAGTTTTCATACATGAAAATATAAAGAACTTTGACTATATTAGTAAATATGTCATGTTAGAAATGAGTATTAAGATAATTGTAAAAGGTGTTGTGTTGGGATAGTATTATTATTCTCCCTTGGTTTTGCTGGTAAGTTCTTTAATTTACTGGTGTAGGGGGAAATAAGGTTGAGTTAATAATTGTTGCAATGGTGCTATTATTTTCCAATTTCCAAATTGTGAATTTGATATATATAGGAAGTGAGAAGTAGAAACAGAGGAGTTGGGGATCTACCATGGAAATCTTATGTCCCATAAAGTATCCTAATCAGATGATGGCTAGGTTTCACGTTTATAACAACATTCTTTGGAGCAATCAAGAGAAAAATGATGAAGGGTCCCAAATGATGTTTGCAGCATAGATAGATGACCATTATTGCTCTTTTGTCTCAAGTACCTACCCCCTCCAACTGCAATACCTGCCTAAATTAACATACGTCACCCACAAAATCAACAGCAGCAACAGCAGAATGAAGAACAAGGTCATGAGCAACCTCAATGTGATGAAGAATTACAAAGAGATGAACGTAATTCGCATAATCATTATAATTGTTATTGGTTTGTATAAACAATGTTGATATTTAACTGATATATATGTTAAGAATTGTTATTTTGTGATTGTGTTGTAATTACTTTTATTATGAGGTACAATACTCATGTTAACTCTTTTGTTATGTACTTATGAAATATAATAATATCCATCTTTCTATTTAATTCACTAATTATTTATTGATTCCTACTTACATATTATTGAATGATCTCTTTAGGGGCTATCACGAACTAACAAATGAAACTAGTTCTGGATACTAAAAAACAGATTACATACAGAGCTTGTTCCTATGTAATTACATACGGATCTTGTCCGTATGATTATATACGAACTAGATCTATATGTAATTACATAGGATTTTGAAATCCGTATGTAAGTGTTACCTACAACGATATAATATACGGATTTTTATCTGTATGTAAATCTAAATTACTTATGGATTTCAATCGTAGATAATGACAAAATTTTTTGTAATGTATTCCAACCTCAAAATCATAGTAGATGGCAATCTCCTTAGTAAGGTTAACAAACAAGAAGATTACAATTACACCTTCTGATTAGATGACTCTGACAAACTTGAAGTACCAAGGAATGAAACTGTCATATTTGAACATCTCGCATGAGCTCAATTATGACTGCAAAATGACGTTGAATTCGATGCGTAGACCAAGACTATTGGGTCAGAATGTCAGGAACATAGACAGGATGACTCTTAATGACATACTATTGCATTATCCTTATATCCACTTATTGAGTCTGAGGTCGACAAATTTTGCTCAATTAGTGCAAGCAGACATTTTTATGTTATCTGCCATGAAAAATAATCCATTGATTAATTGGATTCAAAACATAATGCAACACATGGTCAAATGCAGGGATAATAACATGCCTTTTTCGTACATCATTCTCATTACACGCATCATTCATCTCTTCAACGTTGACTTATCCGTTGAGACGTGTGTGCACCTAGGCGGTCACACTTTTTTCAGTGAAAAAAATATTACGCAAATTGAATATCTTTCAAGTGAATGAGATCTGGCAACATGGTACGGTCAATGAGGATGATGAAGAAGGTTGTTGGATTGAGCGCTTAACATTATGCCAAAAGCTATACCATTTAGTCAGGGCATTCTTTCTACTTAAGAGCGTAGTAGCCCAAGCGCCATAATTCGATTGTGACTTGGCCAACCTAACCTCCGCCATATGACAATTGATGCCATCCACAACAATCTCCCCCTCAAAAATTGTCCACTAGGAATCGAGCTCTTCAATTGTGACACGGCCTACCTAGCCTACGCCACAGGATAATTGTGTAATATGCAATAATCTCCCTTTGAAAAATTGCACCACTAGGAATCAAACTCGTAACCTTGGCTCTGATACAAATTGTAGGATCGAGTGCTTACCATAAGGCCAAAAGTTATAGCCTTTAGTTAGGGCGCAACTCTTTCTAGTTAAGAGCATAGCGACCCAAGCGCCACAATTCAATTGTGGCTTAGCCCACTGATCTCTATCATGGAACAATTGATGTCACCCACAACAAAAATGATCAAGAGCCATTAGTACTCGAGGACCATGTTCAAAATACCTCAAACCCTATTCCCCCCTCTCTTGCATGATTCTGAACAAATTTTACAAATTTTAGGAGCTATACAGGAGTTAAAATCGATATGCACAGAGTTTTGAGAGAGTGCACTATAGCTTTGACATCCTGGAACACTAAGTTGATGACTTCAAGAACATTTTGAAGTGATATTTGTCATCATTTTAATATTTAATATTTTATGTATTGTTATTGTAATGGAATTCTTTAGTTTAATCATATTGTATTGTACGCTTTTGTGTTTAATATTTATCACGAAACTTAATTTTTACACCAATTTTAACTTCTTTTATAAATTTTATGAAATTCACAAGTTCATTTCAATTTTTTTTATTCCAATTTTTTAACATAAGATTTTAAACAAATTTGCAAGTATCCACAATGTCTAAAAACAATTTTATTCAACTCACCACATGAACCGTATCGAGGATAATTTTCTAATAAGAGAAAGTGTCATATACCTCTAATTAATTAGATTTTATAATTTTAACTACAATGACAAAATTATAACATTACAATTTCTTCAATTAAAAAAAATTAACCAATAACACTTAATAAATTAATCATATTTCATTCTAAATTAATTTTAATTTTAAAAATAAATTTATAATCTTATATTTTCATCCATTTAAAAAAAAACAATCAATCACATCCAACAAATTAATAATATTTAAGGTTTAGATTTTTTTTTAACTCCAAAACTAGTGAAAAAACAAATTTCAAACAATTTTGTTAAACTTTTATCTCTTTTTCCTTCTAACACCTTCTAGTTTGGAGTCTTTAACTCATCTTGAGTGGGTTCAAGAATTACTTCACGTTTCTAATTTGTGTAAATTTAATCACATCTTGACCAACTAACCTTAACCAAGTTATCTTATTCAAATTTTTCCAATAATGTGTTTCCTTTTTTTTTTTTTTTACTAACTTATATTGGATATGTTACCCTTTTCATGCCCCATTCTCTCTCTCCGGGTTGTCAATTATTATTTTCAATTTTATTTTCTAAAATCATTTAATATATTTTACTATTAAAGATTTTTTCTCAGCTCAACTCCAGCAAGTCTTCGATCCTCAAGATAACTAAGATGATGATAATCAAGAAAATAATTAAATAAAAAAAAACTAAATCTTTGGTTCCTAAACTTATTAAGAGAAAATACCACTGCGTCTTTTGGTGTATTTTATTATATACTTTTAAGTATACTAATTGTCATCTTTCATATAAATAATAATGTTCACTTTTTAGAAAACTACAATAAAGAAAAGGTAAGCTTGTTCAACAAGCTATTTCAACATACTTTCAATATCTTCAACTTAGATTCCTTCTATCCAGAGCCCAAACGTCGGTTCCAACATGATCCATTCAGTGTTCATAAACACAGACACACTTATTTGAGTTTACTTATTTTCGATTAATTCATTATCTATTTATCTTTCTCCTAAATTATGAAGGAAAAAGACTCACTGGTACATGTTGAAGTGGCCACCATGACTAATCTTCGAAAACTAAAGAAGATGAAATTCCCGTGACCCAAAAATCGAAAATGCAACAATTTGAAAAAGTACGAAAAAAAATCATATTTTACTTCTTATCTTCGAATATTTTTATTTCTTTATGATGACACTTTACGTATCGATTTTTTTTTTTTTTATTTCAAGATATTCCTTCGACTAACATTTCAAATAACCTTGACTCTTACATTGAGATTACCATATTCTTCCTACCAATGTCCAAACGAATCCAGTTTGAGAACCCCAACCAGGGGATGAAATAAGCACTTTGATATTTTCGTTTAATCTTATCTCTTTCAGGAATATTCCTTTTATGATTTATAATTTAATAATTACTGAACTCATGATTATAGAATATGGATGATGAACACTATAAAAGTGGATTGTTCAGTTGTCAAAGAACAATCATTACATTCATTTATTTATTAACTACTAAGTGAAAATTTTATAACGGTCCACCTTTTAGCATTTTTTTTTTAATGGTATCGAGAGTTAAAAAAAAGTTAGATAAAGATATGATAATTATAAATAAAATAAAAAACAAAGAATATGATAACATAGAAGAAAACTTTTTATTGAATTTGTATTTTTTGTTTTACAATAGTTCACCGAATATAAAATTCTAGAAAACTAAATATAGAAATTATTCTAAATAAATACATTTGATATTCTCTTATATTCTAATGATATTCTCTTATAGTCCCTTGATTATCTTTGATATTCTATTGATTTGTTTCTTTGATACTCCCTTGATTATCTCTCTCATATTCTTACTAATATTCTATTGATTATCTCTGATATTCTACTGATTTGTTTCCATAATAATAATATTCTAACACTCCCCCTCAAGGTGAGCAGTGGGATCACCAATGCTTAGCTTGCTGAGCACACGGGTAAATGTTTTGCCTGTAACAGCTTTGGTGAAAATGTCTGCCAACTGGTCTTCAGACTTTACAAACGAAAGCTCAATACTGCTATTCTCAATCTTCTCCTTGATGGACTGTCTGTCCACTTCAATGTGCTTAGTTTTGTCATGTTGTACAGGATTATTTGTCTTAATAGCTTCTTGCCATTCGCCCTTCTTACTGGCTTCATGAACTGTTTTGGGAATAAGAAAAGCTCTTGCAATGTCTATCACTCCTTCTCTAGTTATCTTCAAAGGATACCTGGAATTCCCGGGAACATGTTCTGGAGAATATCGGTCAGGTGGTACCCCTCTATTTCTTCTTGGCGAAAGTGTGAAAGGCTCTGGTTCTGGTGCTAACTTGTCACTGTTAGTGACTTCATTCATAACAGGAGATAGCTCAGTAGAAAGTGTGAAAGGCTCTGGCTCTGGTGCTAACCTGTCATTATTAGTGACTTCATTCATAACAGGAGACAACTCAGTAGAGTGAAGATTACCTACCTCCTGTTGGACATTCTTAGAAGGATCCTCATTGGTTGTGTTGGTCCCTCCTACATTGATAAAGACATGCTCGTTTGCTCTATCTACTTGCTCTTTTGGAACAGTTTCTTGGCAACTAAGATTACTTAACAACTTGGTGGTTCACTAGTTTTCTCCCCCTGAACATCAAGTTGGCTACTGAAGAAATATTTTGATTCTAAAAAATCACAATCCATAGTCACATATACACAGTGAGTAATTGGGTTGTAACATCGATACCCCTTTTGATGTGTAGCATATCCAACAAAGACACATTTCTCAGCACATGGATCAAATTTGGTTCTGTTAGCTTTGGAAATATGAACGAACACAGAGCATCCAAAAACTCGTGGTGGTAACATTTGAACGGGAGGGATATTAGTCTAAGTAGCTAGGATTTGTAGGAGTGTTCTATAGTTAAGGGTCCGGGAGGGTAGCCTGTTCAAAAGATAGGTCGAGATAGCAACAACTTCGGGCCAAAACCGTGTTGGAACCTGTTCATCAAAAATCATGGCCCGAGTCATCTCTAGCAGCTACGAGTTTTCCATTCTGCTACACCATTTTGTTGGGGTGTGTTTGGACAGGAAGTTTGATGAATTAAACCATTTTCTCTAAAAAAACTCTTGCAATGATTTATTAACAAATTCTCTACCATTATCTGATCTAATTACTTGGATTTTCTTGTCAAACTGAGTGTGAATCATTTGATAAAATGCATAGAACTTATCGGGTACTTCAGATTTGTGTTTTAGAAAATATACCCACGTCATGCGAGAGAAATCGTCCACAAATAACAAAAAAATACTGAAATTGGTTATTATGGGAATTAGAAGTTAGACCCCACACATCAAAATGTACTAATGAAAAAGTAGAATTGACTCTATTGTTGTTAGGAGGAAAAGTAACTCTATGATTCTTTGCCCGTATACAAGTTTCACATTTGATGGGCTCAGTGTTACTAGTAAATAAACTAGGAAATAAAATCTTAAGGTATCCAAATGAAGGATGTCCCAAACGTCTATGTCATAACCAGAGTTGCCTTGTAACCGTTCTGTGAGCAAGCATGGCATGTCCCTTGTGAGCAACCTCATCAACGTAGTAAAGACCTCCATGTTCAGTATCACGCCCAATGATCTCCTTCGTAAGAATTTCCTGTAAAAGGCAAAAAGTAGGAAACATGAGAACCACAAAATTTAACTCCTTTGTAACTTGGCTTATAGAAGTAATTTTGATTATAGTGTAGGAACATAGAGACAATTTTCTAATTTTAATTTTTTTGAAAAAACAATTGAGCCCTCTCCTTGGACCACAACTAATTCTCCACTGGCTGTCTCAATATGAGTTTTAACAGGTGTGGAGAGATTGTTAAAATCGTGAGGATCATGGGTCATGGTGTCAGTTGCCCCACAATCAAAAATCCACTGATCAGATTTCCTGGGCTGGTATCCTCCTCTCTTTTTCTTCCACCATGAGTGATTGCGGCTCTTCCATGAACGACTTACAATTTTGTTTCTTCCTCTCTTTCGATGTCACCACTACAACTACTAGTGGTTTATGGGATGCCTACGGTGGTTTTGTTTAAAATCTTCCCACCATTCGGGATAACCTACGATTTTGAAGCAACTCTCCTTGGTTTGTTTCTTCATTCCGCAATGAGTACAGTGGAGGTGGCTTTTGTCTTCCTTGTCTCGTTGTGATGGATGTCGTCTGGCAGTTTTTGGGCGACTTCATCCCTGTCCCTGTTCCGGTTAAGCCGATTTCGACCTCCCCTAATGATGTGTTTCCTTCGCTACTGGTGGTAGGCTTTAGAATTTGGAGTCGGGTCGCCTCCCTTCGGACAGCAGCATAGGCGGACTCTACTGAAAGGGTCTTCTCTTGCATCAAAAGATCTCTTCTGATGACTTCAAATTTTTCATCTATCCCTGTTAGGAACTAATATAGTCTCTGTTCTTGTTTAATTTTGTTGAAGGTTGTAATATCATCTGAGCATTTCATAGGGTTTGGTTGTTTTCTGTCAATCGTCATCCATATAGCTTGTAATTTGTTCCAGAAATCCTCTAGGATATCCTTTCCATGTTTTTGTGTGTTTGTTTTTTAGTGTAAATCATAAATTTACATCGGGTTTGTGCCGCTTCCATAGGTAGTAGCCAATCCCTCCCATAAAGCCTTGGCATTTGGGAACTTGGAAACATTGTTTATCAAACTAATCTCAATATTCTGAATTATCCAGGTGAAGACAGTTTGGTCTGTCTGTTACCATTTTTCATATGTTGGTTCTATCTCTTCTGGTGTCGGAGGTATACCTGTCAGATGACTCTTTTTTCCTCTGCCACCAATAGCTTTCTTCATGAGTGTTGCACACAATGGATAATTGTCTCCATTTAATTTGAAATCAATTGACAAATTGTCAAGATTGGCTTGCATTTGCTGAATCCCTAGGTCATTACGAAGCATATTTGCAATTTGCAAAGTTAGCTCATCAGAAATGGTTGAGGAGTTATTCTGGTTTTGATTCATGTTGTTGCCAATTTCATCATCTGAAAATGACGTTTTTGGTTTTTTGGTGTTTTTCGGCTGTGAGGGGTAATGGAATAATGATGCTGGTTTCTGAGTTTCCAGGATCTAACACTGCTCTGATACCATCTTGCAATGGTATCGAGGGTTAAGAAAGGTTGGACAAGGATATGATAACTATGAACAAAAAAGAACAAAGAATATGTAACATGGAAGAAGGTTTTTAATTGAATTTGTATTTCTTTGTTTACAATAGCTCACTTAAGATAAAATTCTAAGAAACTAAATATAGAAATTATTTTAAATAAATACATTTGATATTCTCTGATATTTTACTGATATTCTCTAATACTCCCTTAATTATCTCTCTCTGATATTCTCACTGATATTCTCACTGATATTCTCTGATATTCTCTTGATTATCTCTGATATTCTACTGATTTGTTTCCATAATAATAATATTCTAACACCTTCATGTATCTACAAAACATTCACAAAATCTAAGAGATTAGTTAGTTTTAATCATAGTTCACTTTGTTAATTTTTTGTTAATTGAGTGACTCTTTAGACCTTCATGAACACTATAAATGAAGTTCACTTCTTTGTACAAAACACACGAGTTAAGTAAATAAGACTTACCTTCAAAAGGTTTTTTGGAAAGTTAAGACGTCTCCTTTCTTTTTGTTTTGAATTCTTATCTTGAGAAGCTTTTTCAAGTGGTGACTCTTTAAACACTTTTTTACAGAAGTTCTTTCAGATATGGCGTGTTTTTTTTACCACTCTCTTCCTTGTTTCATTTTACATTGTTAGTTGCTTGTTCTTTTGTTTTCTCACATTGTCGCACCATATACTAATGATTTGCTACCATTGTTGCGCTTTAATCTTCATTGCAAGTGGTGGGTTGTGTTTTTCATCTTCTAACAAGTTGATATAGATCCTAAACACCCCAAACAATCCATATCACTTATTCTTAGTCTTGTACAAATTTTATAGGTCTATTTTCTCTTGTATTCTTTGTAGGATTTTGTAAAGATATAAGTGGACTTCCTTCAATCCTTAATTGGACCTCCTTTTGGGCTTTAAAAAATGAAATTTAAAATTGCTCTATTACACCCTATTTTTTCATTCAAAATGAGAGATTTATGTAGTTGAGTTTTCTACTTTTGTTTTGATTACATAATTTCAATTTGCTTTCTTTTATTTAACATATCTGAAACAAAGGCAAACATATTCAAAATAATAAGTAACGAAAAGGATTGAACATTTAAGTGTTCTATTTTGAATGTCTAGTACAAAAAGAAGATATGAAAATATGTAACAACAAATGCAAGCTATTTTAATTCATTAATTGTGTTCAGATTTGATACAAAAGATAATTTAAAAGATTGAAGATGCTATTTTGTTTCAAATTTCCAATACCATATTCGATTTTATGGCTTTGATTGTCTAGCACCAGAATGATAACATGTGAATCTTGTAGAAAAGGAAATTAATAGATTCAAGTTGCACATATTAGCTCCATGATCTATAAATAGGATCTAGAGGACCATAACAAATTGAACTAAAGCAAGCCTAACACATAAAGATTATACGAAAGTTCTTGCAATGAGTGTCTACTAGAGTGAGCATTTACTGGTTTATGAGGATATAATTTTTTTTTTAATGTCTAATGGTTTTGAGCATCTAAATCTTGGGTTGAGTGTTTAAAGTTTTGTAATTCTTCATTTTGTGAAGTCATACCTAGTTAGCTTTTATTGTACTATAGTGATAATACTTGTGTAAATATGGAGAGGTGATAATACTTGTTGTAAGTTTTGTTGAATAATAGAAGTTCTTAAGTAGTTGCTTAAGGAAACTGGATGTAGCCTAAGTTTGGGTGAACCAAAATTCATGTGTTCTTTATTGTTTATATCATTAGACGGATTATTAGAAGATCTAGTGTATCTATCTATCGTGGATCGAGTTTGAAGGCTCTATTCAACCCTCCCCTATCCCACATAGCTTTTTCAGATCTTACGCCTCTTGGATCACAGTGGACTTTAGTTCCCAAAGCTTTGGCAGTCTCACCATCCTTCATTGTGAAAGACTAGTAATGGTAAGTCCTAAATGTCCTTGGCAGTCTTCAATCCGAAAAATCTATTATATTTATTTATTTGATAAAGCATTGCTTCATTATTCAATAGCATTTAGTCAAACTCAAATTATCAAGTGAGACATACAATTGTCAAGTTGTTTTTCTCAAAATATGAGTCCGATCAAGCTCGTGAAAAAACACAAATTATGGATTGTGAGATGGATTTTAGCCTAAGTCCTTAAAATATAGAAATACAAGTTTTACTACACCAACATTATTATTATTCATTATTATTATTCTTATTATAATTATTATCATTATTATTATTATTAATCTCAATATTAATAATATTAATACCATTAATATTAATATTATTAAAATTATCATTCATACTAATATTAATAAAATTAATCAAAATAATATAAAAAATTAATATTATTAATAATACTAGTAATATAATAATAATATTAATGTTATTATTAATAATATTAATAATTATTATAATGATATTATTTATTATTAATGATATTAATAATAATATTAGTAATATTAATAATGTTAATAGTAATAATACTAACATTAAAAATAATGTTAATAATAATATTATTATTAATAATAATAATTATTAGTATTATAATTATTAATATTAATAATAATAGTAATGATATTAATAGTAGTAATAATAATAAAATAATATTATTAATTATATACTATTGATAATAATAATAATATTGTTACTAATGTTAATAATATTATTAATGTTATTAATATTAATAATAATAATAATGTTAATATTATTGATAATAATACTAATGTTATTATTATTAGTAATCATAAAAATATTAATAATGTTAATAATTTTAATTAAATTAAGTATTATTATTATTTATGGAAAGATCTTTATGTAATTATCTTTTGATAAATCTTAAACCATAATCTTTAAATTATTCATGGATTTGGATCGGTACGTTTATTTATGGAAAAATATATAGGTTAACTACGAATTTTTTGTAGGTAACAGATCCATAGAATATGCCATATTTTCCTACGGATTAGGATCCGTATGTAATTATTATGTGCATTAATATTCGTTGTATTGATACATGACATGGTAATTGATTCTTAGGATATTGGAAAATATCATTTGTAATCAAGATATGAATTGAAATACCAAATGAAAGATTGTGTCTAGAAATAAAACATGATTGGTTTGTTGTCTTAAGACCAAAGTTCTATTTATATAATTGATTACGAAATTAATTGTTAATAAATAAACTTAGGTTTATTTACCTAATGAATTGGAGTTTGGAATTGGGATGACATTGACATTTGTTTGAAAAAGATAATTGATTTTATACATGAGAGTAAGGTTTGCTGAAAGTTTAATCCTAGAAATTTCATTCCATACCCTCTTCATTCTTCTTTCATATTCTAAGTGCTAATTAAAAATACAAAAATATATTTTAATTATTTTAAATTTATTTACTAACATAAAAATTTAAAATTTGGAATTATTTGCAGTCTAATTTTATTATAAATATATTTATTATCGTGTATTGTAAAAGTCTCTTAGGAGATAATGTTATATTTATCACTTGTTACGTTTGTTGGTGCATTTATCATCACAGCAAAATAAAAAAATAAAAATGCCAACACTTTGCATGATTGTTATTTTGCCTTTTCAAAAAAGTTGTTTACATATAACATCTTTAAGCATGTTATGCAAGAGATCTTGATTAGCTTGAGATCCTCTTGAAAGAAATAAAGAGACGAGCATTCCAAGTGTCCAAAATAAATATTTATAAATCTTCTGCCTATATTATGAATATCAAACTACATATTAGTTTCGTTTGTCCAAACAAAAACTTATCTGATAAAGTGTAATAAAATGTTTATTTTTATTTGGTCAGAGACTACACATAAACAAAAGCGCTTACATTTGTTCGCATTTAAACTTGCATTTGTTAAGACTTGATGTTAATAAAATTATGTTATAATTTTTTTATTTAAACATATAATCAAGACCAAATTAAAATGCATATTGAACTTTGATTTTACACTACATTGTGGGAGTCCCCGAGAACTTTAAAAGATTAGCATGGTGGTATTCTCCATCAATATCTTATATTGGTAGAGAGGTATATTTGTTTTGATTTCTAATCACCAAAGTTCCTACCCTAGTTGTTGTTTTTGCATGAAACATGAGAAAACTGAATAGTCATAATTGGTTTTTGTGATTCAGTGTTGGACTTGTACTTGACCCATTGGTAAGTGTTGTTTGACTCAATATTATCGTGTTCGTGGCTATATTAGTCACTGTCGTGGTCATTATTTATTGGGTACTCAATTATGGTAGACAATCGTAAATGGTGACACATTTGCATTACTATGCATTATTATTATTCCGTGTTTGGGTAGTAATCGTTATGATCTCCTTAGTTCATAAAAACGTAAACAAACGTAGACAATGCTATATTTTAACACTATAATGACATTATAATAATAATCATACTATTACATTCAATGAAGTAACATATTCAAAATTAACCAATTTATGCATTTTTTTTAATAGTTTATAAATTAACAAAACACTACAAGAAAAATAATGAATAGTTATCAAAAATATCGTCGGCCAAAAAGCCAATGCTAGAAAGCGTCGGCTAAATCGATATTAAATTCAAAAATATAAGAAAAATGATACATTTTTTTTATATAAAAAAAAAGTGTCAATCAAGCCAACGTAAAGAAAAAATATTTTCAATTAAATATAAATAAAAGTTTTCATGAAGACGGATGTTGTAAACAAAAGCTTCCTTTAAAAAAAACATTAGTGTAGTGACCGCCAACGTCTTTAATAATATAATAAAAGTATTTTTTTAGTTTAATAAATGAAGAAGTGTTAGTTTAATGAATGTATTGAGAATGTAGAAGGTAGTAAATTAAAATAAAAAATTATTTAATTATTTGTGATAAGAAAAATAAATTATTTGAGAGAAATTTAGTAAACAAGTAATAGAAAAAAATGATTATGATTATATATTTATTAATTTGATGATGAAATAAATAGAAGAATACAAATTTGAAGATAAGTGTTAAAATTTAATTGAAAAAATTGTAGTATTTTGTATAAAATTTTAAATAGCAACTCTTAATATTTAATTAAAAATATTTAAAAAAATATATATAAAATGAGATTGATATAATTTTGTAAAGAAGAAAAATTTAAAGATATTAGGAAGAAAGGAAATATAAGATGAAAGAAAATTAATAAAAAATAATAGGAGAAAAACTTATTATGGTTATATAACATTAGTTTGAGGATTAAAAAAAATAAAAAATTTATGATAAGTGTTCAAATTGAATTTAAGAAATATTTTAACTAGTTTTTATATAATTAAATAAGAACTTCCACTGTGATGCATTATAAAAATGAGAAGTAAAAAATTAAAGAAAATATAAAAAAAAAGATATAAAAATAAATATGACAAGAAAATAATTTGTGAAAAATGTAGTTTAAAATAAATAAAAAAGAGTGGGTTAAAAAGTTCGCAATACTTTTAATAATAAGAAAATTAAATAAACATGTTTTTATCATATTTAAAGTATAAAATATAAATCAATAATTATAATTTTAGAAAATTTGCAAATAATATATAAAGTTAAGATTGTAATTAAAATACAAAGTGAAGCATTAATATAAAATAAAAATTACTATTGACATAACTTGTCATGCTTTTAAGGTTGTATGTGTAACTTAAGTAGAAGCTTTGTGTGATATAATAATGTAAAAAGTAGATATAATATTTGAATAAAGAGAATATGTATATAGACTAATTATGTATGACTAACTATAAGTACTGTATATTTTTGTGAAAATCGTCTTTAAACTTAAATTAGTGTATAAGAAATGCGATTTAAGATTTACTGTACTTAAAATTTGATTTGTGAAAATTAATTATCCTACACATATAGTTAACATAGTTATGAAGAAAAGTAATCTTGTGTGTTTAAGATATGATTTATGAAAATTGATTATATTAACCATTTAGTTAACATAGTTATAAAGAAAAATAATTCACATTTTTACTACAAAAGAAAAGACTTATTGATTTAATGTTAAATAAGAATATTAATTATATGTGATAAGATGAGAATAAATATGATTTAATATACCGTTTCTATTTACAATAATTATTTTGTAGTCTATATAATAATTATTTAAAATATATTTTTAGTTTATACAAATATTATTTAAATTATTTTCTTTTCTAAATTATGACAACATTATGATAATGGTCTTTTGTAAATTTTAAAAATTTACAAGTATTAAAGCAAAAATTACACTATAGTAAATAAAAATATATTTTGTCGTTAAAAATAAAATGTGTAATTAAAGTTAATGAAATTTGAGTAATTTCTGATATAAAAAGTTGATATCATATTATTAATGGTACCTGTCATAGATATCTTATAAAATGTAGAATGTAGTTAAATAAACAATATACTTATGCTTATGTTTATGTAATTGTTTATAATTTTGTAAAATGTCATTTATCGTGATTTAATGAAGTGGTGTTTAAAAAATATTAATAGTTTACGTAACAATTTTCTTTTGTATGACAGATTTATTTCAAATTCATAAAATATGAATAAATAGTTTATATTTATTGTTTAATGTGAAGTTTTAGTTTTTAAAATGGATAAATAAATTTTAAAATTATAATGTTTAAAAACAAACTTAGAAAATCAAATATAAAAAATAAAAACTAAATATAATTGGTAATATTTTATTTGTTGTTATTTTATTTATTATAAGTAATAATAAACAATATAATTTTAAAACTATATCTCATATTATACAAAAATTAACTTTAACGTTTACACTTTAAAGAACCAAAAATGTTTAAAGGTACGTTTAAAAAACGAAAAAAACAAAACGTTTAAATTTTTAATTTAGTTTTTAAAATTTAAATTTATAATTTAATTTAAATTTAATAATTTTAGGAAAAAGTTAAAGTTTGTAGTCAAAGCAATTAATAACATTCTTCTTACTTTCCTTCCCGATTTAAGGTTATCATTCTTCTCCATTGAGTTCTCCTCCAATGTTCTCCTCCGTACAGTTCTTCTCCCATAGCTTATTCATCTCCCTCACACAATTTCTTTTTCAGTTTCGTTTTAGTTCTTCCCAGGAGCTATAGGTTCACTCAATTCTTTCATCACCTCCTCCCTTATTAGTGGTCGTGACTGTTTTTGTTTTGGGTGATAAAGGTAGAAGTTTTATTATAGATTTTCATTTTGTGATTTTTGTAAGTTTTTAGAGTTGGGTTGACTCAGTGGAACAGAATCTCCCAGAAACCACTCTCTTTGAAATATCTGTTTTGTTTTGATTTATTTTAAAGTTGTGATTCAAGTGTGTTTGTATTAGAAAACATACTAGATACATCTACTTGACGATTCAGAAATATACAAAAAAAAAACTTATTTTTTAGTTTAACTATAAATCGTACTGTATATTTTTGGATTCGAGTTAAATGTTATAAATATTTGTATGTTAAACCTTTTTTAATGTAATTTCATACTTTATTAAAGTAATTACTTTATATTATATTATTTTTTATATTTAAAATTATATTTGATGTATAATATTTTCATTTATGAAAAAGTGTTTATTAAAATTATACATTTAATTATCATGATAACAGGAAGTGTGGGAAATTGTTTTTTTTACTATCAGATCCAATACAAATATGAAAGTTAAAAAAATGAGGATGATACTTTAATACCGATAACAGTCATTTATTTTTATTTGATATTAAAAAATAATATTATTTTATTAAAATATAATATTTTATTATACAAATCAGGAGTGAATGGTGTTATTTTACTATATGGTATTATTTTACTATAGTAGTGTCAAATAGATTTATTCTAAAAAAATATAACATTCACGTAAATCAAAAAATTTTGTGTCGGCTTTTGCAACATCTTCGTCCACTCTAATAGACTTTTTTTTACAGCTAGATCGACCCAAAAAATTAAATAAAATATTTATCTTCTTTTACTATTGGCTGAGTCGATACAATTTTATTCATATTTGCGTCAGCTTTAAGTGTGTTTGACCTACGTAAATTTTGTCGGATTCATAAATGATATAATAGCTTCCAACATATTAACGATAGTTGTTAGTCAATGCAAAACCAACAATTTGTGTTCATTTTTACTGTTTAGGTGGATTTCTGGCCGAGCTATTTATAATTTTTCTTGTAATATAATAAATAAATTTTGTGAACTCATTTTGTTTAGTCTAGTAAATATTCAATTTAAATGTTATGTTATTATAGTCACATTGCGAATACATTACATCAAAACACTCAATTCTTATAAATATGTTGACATGATTTTTTTTATAAGTATAGTACAAACCTTATTTATTATAATAATTGAAATAAAACAATTTGATATATATTTAATATCTGGGTAAAATAAAGTTTCAAAATACTTATTTATCGAAGAGATAGTAAAGCAAGAAAACATATAAAATATAAGTAACAAATTTTGTAGAACAAACATAATTGATAAAACTTTAAACAGGAAAACATTAAACATGGATAAACAAGGTAAAGATTAATTGCAATGAAATAACAAGAAATAACGAGAATTGTAAAAAAAATGTGAGATGAAATAAAAATATTTAAGAAACTAAATTGCAAGGAAAATAAATGACAAAAACAAAATGTTGCAGAGGAAAATAAATAGCGAAGAAAAAATACATTGTTGAAGAAATAAATCATGAGAAATTATCAATAAAAAGAAAAAACAAACAAATAGAAATGTTAATTGTAATGATGAAAGAACATTTATCGAATTTTTGTTTGTTATCTCCGGTTGTAGATGATAAGTTTTTTTTTTTTTTTTTCAAGTTGAAATTTGATAACCCTTAGTTATACTTATGAAAACTTATTTATAGATAATCTGCTTAAGCAGTTGTATCCATTGCAATTTTTATTGTTAAACTAACATTACTTACAATTATTAGTCTATTTATTTATTTTTAATGACATCTATAACTTCATAACTTCTGGCACTACCTCTTTCTGTTATTATACAATCCTATGTAATTACTTTGACAACCACACCTGACACATGTGGTCAACATAAATGACATGTAAAAGATATTCCAGCGTGACAATGAAAATCATTTTTAGGATTTATATATTTGGGATTTTATCTAAAAAGCTACCAAATATATTTTATCAAGAGTTGAGAAACAGTGAGTTTGAATCTCAAATCTCTTTAATCTCGTCACTACTGTCACCGCCGCCACCGTTCCTACTGTCGCTACCGCTCCCACTGCCGCCGCTGTCGCTATCGCATTGATGGTCTCCCACTGTCGCTCGCCACCGTCGATAGTCTCCCACCGTCTCGCCACTACAATCACTGTCACACGAAATCTCTCTTATGCAAATGGGTGTACTGGACTCCTATGACGTTTCAAATTCTAAATTTAGATACTTAAAATCCTATTATGCCCTTTCATAACAAAATACCTTAAATGTCCTTAAAAAAAGTTCTATTTTATCCTTAACCACATATATTATACCACATCAGCAGTTAGTATTTGATTGTATGCCACGTGTGGTTATCAAAACAAAGTTTTCTATTAGTTAATTTCATAAATCTCTCTCTCTCTCTCTCTCTCTCTCTCTATATATA
>Ga0209489_103545_pt1 | contig 30232 bp, 15 predicted proteins | sample SiratrowhiteBW_FD_187527 | JGI IMG/M metagenome (GOLD analysis project Ga0209489, IMG submission 187527) | Root nodule microbial communities of legume samples collected from California, USA - Siratro white BW (SPAdes) (version 2) | ecosystem: Host-associated > Plants > Roots > Nodule | place...
AAGCTCTGTTTTCAGGGTAAAAGTGGATTTTCAAAAAGGCCCACTATGGCACTGCTGTTTGGGCTACGATTGGGGCCATTGCAGCTCCTATTCCAAATTGAATCAATATTCAAACCTTGTTTCTGCCCACTGCTATTGCGCACTGTTGATAACTATGTTGTATAGGATATAAAAATATAAGTACTAACTAATCTTTATGCACTCTGAATTATCTATTATCCCGGAAATTTCTGGTATGTGATCATGTGGAAGGTTTCTAAGCTATGTGTGGCACATTTTAAAACGTTTTCAATAAGTGCTTAATTAATGTGGCATTAGACTGTCGTCCAACATTATGTCTGACATATAAAGTATGTCACTAGATTTGATACAAAATTATTCTTGTGCTTGGTGTATAAAAATCGTTAAGGAATTTTGCGGTAAATTATTTATCACCTTTTAACTCCAGAAGTGATAGCCATAGATGATAGAACTGTTGTACGAAAATGAACTCCGTTATACTAATTCTAATTGAAGCTTGATGAAAGAAAATATTTCTCTTATTTGCTTTGTCATGCTTTCACATATTTGACGCAACTGAAAACCCCCCCCTTTTTTTTTTCTCTCTTTTTACATATATATTATCATTTCTTTCTTGTTTGTCTTTTCACAGGTTTGTGATTTTGGTCTGTCAAGAATGAAGCACCATACATTTTTGTCATCAAAATCTTGTGCTGGAACGGTAATTTGTTATTTCTCCTTGTTCATCATTGATATAAATTATCAGTTTATCACCATAGTTGTTTTCATTATGGGATATATAATATTTACCAAAAACACTAAATATATATTTTGCCTGTAGCCTGAGTGGATGGCACCAGAAATCTTAAGAAATGAACCAGCCAATGAGAAGTAAGTTTAATCCGCATTGCTCCATTCAAATATTATGTCAAAGTTCGCAATGTGATAATTAAAGTCTGCGTGCAGGTGTGATGTTTATAGTTTTGGCGTGATCTTGTGGGAGTTGATTACTAGAAGAATTCCCTGGAAAGGTTTGAACCCAATGCAGGTTGTTGGAGCTGTTGGATTCCAAAACAAACGGCTTGAAATTCCAGAAGATGTCAATCCAGTAGTAGCACAGATTATACGTGATTGCTGGCAAACGTAAGTTGCATTTCTCTCTACTTACGTTTTCTGATTGTTACAATGTGGACCATGAGAGTCTCAGTTCTTGGAAAGCTGACTAAAGCATCCATATTCTGATACTCATTTGATGTCTGAATATTTGTGCGTTGATTGCCACTGGTGGTATGATCAAAGTTTTGCTATGTTCGTGTTCTTTTACAACCATGATTTTGACTACAATATAATGACATGTTAATATGCTTCAGTAAACTTTAGATTTTGGTTATATATTGATGGTTTAAATAGAACTTTGGTTCCATATTTTCATCTTATATTGGTCCTCGGGAGAACCAAAACGAAAATTTCATTTGGTACTAAGAGGGACCGTTTCTTCATTGATAAGCAATCATTATTCATTAAGACCCAAATAAGTAGAAAAATAATAAAGTACAAAGAAAACCAACCATGAAACATATGTGGATTGATGTTCTTAAAAATAGAAAAGTATAAGAACAAGGATCATCCCCTCTCCTCACCATAGAAAAAATAAAACAAAAGGGAAAAAAGGAATCTGGTTTGAAGTTACATTGATACTACTGGTTTGTTCTATTTGTTTGATTTTATTTGGGTTGGTTTTGATGCAGGGAGCCACACTTGCGGCCATCTTTCTCACAGCTGATGTCTCGTCTTTACCGTCTTCAACATACGGTTGTCCCAACAACGAGTTCAACACATTAAACGAAGTTGTCTATAACATAGCTATTGTAATAATACCTAAAGTTGTTCGTTGGTTCAAAGAACCAGAACAGCTAGTTTTCGTTTTTCATCCATCTTGACATCAAAAGATTGTTTACCTGGGAAGTGTCAGGTACATTGAAAGTTGGCACTGGACACAACCCCTTCAGAAAAGAGCAGGTCCCTCCCCAATATCTGCATAAGTGCAGTGGAGGTTTAGTTGGAGTAGGTACAAATGAAGAATCCCGAGAGGGAAGAAAAGCAAGAAACAAAAAAAGAAAAAAAGTACAAAATTATTCTTTGTCTGTAGAGGTCTTATTTGGAATTGTAAACATGCGATCTCTCAGGTTCTCATGCAAATGTAAACAGAAGAAAAAGAACAGAAAAAAGAAAAAAAAAATGGAAAAAAAAAAAACATTATGTACTTTCCATTACTCACCTTGAGTTTGTCTTCAGCAAGTATACCCCTATCTGTTATGATCATAATCTCTTGAAGGCTAATTTGATATTTGCCACGGACTACATCATCCAAATTGCCAAACTTTATGGGAATCTTAATAATGTTTTCACTTTTTCGTTTCCAAAATAGTCGTTACTGTGTTATTCGGTCGATGTTAACGTATATAGTACATATGAGGGGATTTCGTATTCCAATCCCGTTGCGTAGTATTCCATGTGAGGAAAGGACTTTTAAGAACTGTATTTTCGTTCGTGCTTGAAGATGATATTCCTAGAGTTGTATGGCAAGCGATCGAGGAAAGATTAAAGCGACTTCAAGTTTCTATTTCTTTTTGCTTCAGCAAGGGGGAGATAGTTGGTGAAATTCTTGTTATGTTTCAAAAAAATGTTTTGGTACAAACTCTTTGTTTCTCTAATGAAGAGCGCTTCAGACCATAAAATTCTACAAAAGAGAACAAAAGTTACGAGGTTAATTAATTGTTTAACTTGATTCATTTTACAAAATTATAAGAAAAAAGTGTAAACTTGTGAAAGCATAACCTTTAATATATTTTTGGAGTGTTATATAATTCGTGACTATTTATGCGTGCCAAGTCTCGATTATTTTTTAAAGCAATCTTATTTTAGGTAGTATTTGTTATGCAGACTTTTGTTTTTCATTGAATTTTGGTGTAGTTAAATAATCACTCTTAAAATTTTTCTTGAAAAATTCGTTCTTAGAATAATTTCTTTTTAAAATAAAATATCTACAAGAGTAAAACTTTTACACTGTTCGTGAATAAGAAATTAAAAAATGAAAAAACAAAAAATATATTAAATATTTAGAAACAAAACCAAATTGGGAAACACGAGTTAAATACATTTTTCATTTCCCTACCTTTTCTTTAAATTTAATTTTAGTTTTTATATTTTAAAAACTAATTAATTAATACTCAAACTTTAAACATATAAAAAATTAGAAAAAGTAATTTTGGTTAGAAATATTTAAAAGAAAGTACGCATTTGAATGGATAATGGATAGAATGAAAGAGGAGTGAAGGAGAGGAAAGGGCAATAGCAATGGCAATGGCAGCAACAGGCACACACATATCAGCATTAGCATTAAGAAGAAGAAGAAGCAGACACACAGTTTCCCCAATCCCAGTGTTTGGTATTCCCTCCACAACCCTCTTATCCTTCTCTTCCACCACCATCACCATCTGCATCAGCAACAACAACGCTCCCCAAACAGATTGTCCCGTTCCAACGGAGCAGCAGCCCATCAACGAGTACCACTCCCTTTCCACCTCCTTCCCCTTTTCCTGGGCAGCCCTCGACGCCGTCGAGTACGCCTCCCGCCTCTTCGTCACCGGCACCTCCTTCGCTCTCCTCGTCGGTCTCCCCGTTGCCTGGTTCGGCGCCGCCGGGGCCCAGGACGAACCCGTCAAGCGCCTCCTCTGCGCCGCCGCCAGTGGGCTCTTCGCGGTGACGCTGGCTGTGGTTAGGATGTATCTGGGCTGGGCTTACGTCGGAAATCGGTTGCTCAGCGCCACCGTTGAATGTATATATCCTCACTCACTCTCCTCTCGCTTTATCTCTCCCTCTATGATAGAATTAGATTTGTGGGTATTATTTACTATTTTTCATACTCAATATTAAACAAAACTCACTATTCAAACCTTAATAGTTTCCTCTTCAACTATGAGTTTCCACATTGGTATTGTATTGTTGTGTTTATCACAACAGGACATGACACTCACTTGTATTGTTGTATGACAACGAAATGATTATATGGTAATCTAATCACGTAGTAATAAATTAATTAAATTTTATAATAATTTTTATTAGTTAATATAATAATATAAAAATGTTTATAATTACTGAAATTTACACTCACAATACTTCGTTCATCAGACAACATCTGTGTAGTTAAATTATTAACTCATTTTCTACTGAAATTGATTGGAACACACAAAATTATATGAATTTTTTACTTTATTTTAATAATTCTCAAATTACACATACTTCTTAAGGATCCAGTACTTTTAAAAAAATAAAGTGGAGTATTGGGATTACAAAAAAAAATGAGTTTTATAAAATTAGGAAATGGTTTGCAACCCAAGCTACTTATTATTATTTTTTCCTTACTGTTTTCTTTTAAATATAAGATTCAATACTTAACAGTGTTGAAAACTTTGGGAATGGGATGCTTAATCATTCTTTACTTAATATTGCAGATGAGGAAACAGGGTGGTATGATGGTCAGGTATGTTCCTTTTTTTTTTTTCTGAATCCTTCGCCCCATTTATGCAAAAGCTTTGTGCAGTATAATTTATTGCATTTGCCTATTCCATGGCTTCAATGTTCTGGTGTGTCCTCTTGGTTTGTCTTTGTTATTTGGGTCCTGGTTAGTGGTTTTTTTCTCCAAGTCTCAGTGAAGAATTTCAACCCAATTAAATATATTATTCCTAGCTTTCCCAACAATTTATGTAGAATACACTAGTGTGTGTATTGGTGCTGCCCACCACAACTACAAAGGAAAATAACATATTATATCAGTGTTATATGGCAAATGATGTTTGCTTGAAAGAAAATACATGGATGAATAAATTGATGAGTTTGATTGTGTGTGCCTTGTCATTTGGTCCAGCAAGTTATCCATGCTAAATAAATACTAATAGTATGGTCAATAGATCTTTTAGGGTGTTCTATCTTGAGCCCCTTATGTAATCATTACAAAAATGAGCATCCTCCCCTCACTTGAGTGGCCTGTTGAACATTTTTGGTAGATCATAGATCCAAAACTTGGACCCAAGTATACAAGGTAACCCCCATAATATGTACAGTGCACCTATATGATAATCTTTATTATCTATCTCTTTCTCACATCTTTTCACTTACTATATCTACACTTCTCTTTTTCTGTCCCTATCCGTGCTTCAGTTTCCTTTAAACTTTATGCTAAAACTGTACTTACTTACTGTAAGGCCATACTTGACCTTAAGGCTACATGTTTCTCAACAGATATGGGTGAAGACTGCTGAAGTTTTGGCCCGTGATCGACTCCTGGGATCATTTTCTGTAAGCATTCTATTAAACTATTGTCACTTTTACACATAGCTTCAATGTTATTGCTAGAGAACCAAATCATGGTGTTGTATGTATTATTGCTCTTCTTTTGGTATGGTATGTATTAGTTCAATTTTTTCCACGGTACTCTTAAAGAAAGAAAGTGAAATGAATCTTTTCATAATTTAAATACATAAATCAACTTCTTGAAGTTATCTCGTTAATTTATTTGAAAAATAGTTTTTAAGAACATGACTAATTTTTACTTAGAAAAAAATGATTATTTTCCCTTTTAGTCTTCTCTTGTAGAGGTATCTATGTAAAGTTTATCCAATCAAGTTATTATACTGCAGAAAGGTGTGTTTTTTATGACTTGGGCATAATTTATCTGAAGCTTTAGGATCGCTCCTCTTATTTTTAATAAGTCACATTCTGAAAAAAAACTTAAAGTTGTTCCTTTCTGTAAGTCACTTCAGAAAATTGGAAGACAATATATATCTATCTTAACTTTTGTGCCTTGTGCAAATAGTAACATTTAACTTTGATTGCAACTCAAGTAATCTTCATAATGAATTAACTTAACCAATAATTCTTCTTATGTTGAAGGTCAAGCCTGTACTGAGCAGATTGAAAATTACTCTTGTGAGTCTGGCAACTTCTTTACTTGTATGTGCTCTTATCCTCATTAACATTGACGGGGACCAAATTCTGACATCAAAAGAACCTAGAGTTCGAGTTGTACCCGGAGTTTACAATGATGGTTCTGCAAGATTATTTGAACCAGATGCTTTTCGTGATGAACCTGAACTTCAATAATACATTACTATTCATGGTAAGAGTATGGTTGCATAAATTTTTCCTTAAACTCTTTTTCAAAAAAAACCAAAAATTAATTTATGCAGAAGTTAGTTTGTAAGAATGGTTTAAAAATCAGATTTTTATACTTATGCATAAGTTAGTTTATGAAAAAGTTTGTTTCATATTTACTTATATAAGTATTTATAGAAAAATTTATCCAACCATACACTAAAACATCAACAATGGACCCTCCATGAATTGTGGATATTTGGCAGGAATAAGTTCTCCATATATTTAGCATCAAATTCTGTCACCTGTACATATTTTATATTGCCTTTTACACACCATATGTATACTGTAAATCTGGAGATAAATGAACATATGTACATATTCAGTTTCTTGTGAAATCATTTTTATATGTTTTCTTTTCCTTTTGATCAATAGAATTTCACTGTTAAGTGGTTGTTGAAACAGAGGAACAACCTAAAAATAATGTTATTTTTTCATTGTACGCTAACCATATTGTCCATATTGTCCATGCATAAATTTGGTTAAGTAGAAGTATATATACAGGAGAAACATCACTTTAATCAATTAGTGTGACTGGTAAATTTAACTTGCAACAACTCTCAATTATTAGAGAAAATCCTAACTACATGTTGCATGTTCCTTCAAATTAGTACATGCAACAAAGAAAAAATGAATTAAATTGAAAATTTGAAAAATAAATTGGAGTAAGAAAGGAAGCAAAATTCAAGTTTTCCACTGCAATCTACTCTTGTTGGTATTGGCTGCCATTCAGCCCCTCCAAAGCTGCCCAAGAAAGTTAGAACATGAGCAAATACAGTGTCTCCCATACTGATAATAAAACTAAAGGGAAAAACATTGGCTATATTTTTTAAAATAATTATATATTTTCAATATTCTCATGCTTCCCATATGTTATCTATCACATCTAATTGTTTCTTACTTTCTCTTTTTTTTCGTTAAATCTGTCATTTCTCACATTTGTCATTCCTTTACATCTCTTTTCAAAGAATGTATACACTTCAAAAGGCATCTGAAATATTATTTTTCTGTTTTAAAAGTACTTTATGAGATTTTATCTCCTTCTCAATTAAACTAATTGACAAAGAAAATAATGCATTAAGTTGTATAAATAAAGAATTTTGAAATGTGTTAAAAGACTATATTCATTTAAGAGATAAATTCTTCTTAATCAATATATCATACTAATAACTGTAAATCAAATATGTAAGTAACATTTAGGGAAAAAAAATATTTACCAGTCATATCATATATCTTATTAACTAAATTAAACTCTTAAATTTGCTTCATTACACTCAATACAACCCAATGAATATATTACATCAAATATTATATTATTCTAGAATAAATGAACTTCCCATTTACATTTCATTCCAGTCAAACGGGTTGTAAAACAATTATATATTCACACCCAAAAGAGTAACATAATATTTATGGAGCAATTAATGATTAAACTATATAAAAACAAGTGGTCAAAGATTCAGGTAGAACAACCATATAAACAAATATCTTTTTTTCTAATTAAATATTCATGATGGCTTACACAAAAGTATGAATACATCTTTGATACAAGTTCATTCTTACATGGATCTTTATCAGATATCAAAACAATAAAATATATAATAATAGAAGCAATAAAAATAAATAATAATTGTTTCTGCAATAATGGCACAAGATATGACCTTTTCTTCAACTTAGTTGTAGATTGTGTTGGGATCAAATATGGATTATTGAAAGTTGAGGTTCAACAAACCACCTCAATTGTATTAGGGTGAAGGAGACCAATCACTTTCTACTCCACCATCCACCTCTCACCAAATCACATTAATTTCATTTTTCTTTCAGTTAAATAAGTATGAAACACAATTAGTTCAAGAAATAATAAAAAGAGTTCTTAAATAATTAAATAATTTAATATTTGATTTAATAAACAATAAAATTAAGAAGAAAACTACCTTTATGACATATCAAAAGGAAGTTAAGAAAAATATAAGTTGGATGAAGGAGAAAAAAAGTGATTCAGCCATGGACCCATGGACATTGTGCATGAGGTGTCAAGTTTACACACAATCTAAATCAAAATCTCTTTTCACAATAAATTACAAGATTAAAACAATAGTAAAATATATTGTAGGTATTATCTTCAGTTAAATTAGCAGTTTATTTCAATAATTATTATCAGCTTAAACCATAAAAATAAAGATAGAATATTGACATGAATTAAATATTAATGCCAACAATTTCTATAATTTTACATATTTATCTTTTGTACGCCCCACAAAAATATCGTGTGCATATGTTGGGAGAATTCAAGGGGGCAAATATGGAGAGATCTTACAACAATGAGACAAGAGCCAACCTATATAAGGGAATGACACCACCTTCAATCCAAAGGCTTAAGGTTTTGGGTTGAAGGTGGTGTCATTCCCTTATATGGGTTGACTCAATTCTCATTCTTGTGAGATCTCTCGATGTTTTCCCCCTCGGATTCTCCCAACAACATATAATCTAGTATTTTATAATAATCATTTAGATTCGTTAGCATACAATCATCCTTTAACTTAAATTATTTAAAATTATATTTTCAGAGTTCTAGTCAGACCTATTTACAATAATTTTTAAAAGTTTTTTCAAAATAAGTTTTACTATTATCAATATCACTTACCCTAAACGATCTTCTATAGATTTATCTGCAGCACCATCTGTTTCTGTGTCAAAACACAATCATCACAGATAGATATCAAAACACAAGCATAACAGAATAAAGGGTAAGCTGTGTAATTTTAAGCAATTCAAAGTCATCCAATCAAGTACAAAGTTTAACGCAACACAAACACTTCATGATCATCCATCTCAGTGAATTTCATGCATCATTACAAACACACTATAGACTTGACTCTACTTCTGAAAGACTCGTGCATTGAATAGACCCCGAGATATACACCTGTCATACAATTCCAAACTGTGAATCTACACAATCCTAAATTAGTTAATCAACAATCTTGTATGACAAGTTTAGTCATCCTGAGACTTTTCTAACCAGCTATATTTTAAGCTGCAGTCACCCAGTTCAGACGTCCTTCGATTCTCACCACCTAGTAGTGTTTATCTATTTAATTCCTATTACTAGTAAAGTTAGGATATCAATCGTTATTTATCATATTCTTAGACAATGCACTTCCTAATTGAAAACACTATACCTAGATCTTGACCAACTCCATCAACACTTTAACAATATCACATCATAATGTAGGTTTCCTCTCATGTATTTATTCACTTTTCAATCTAAATCTCAAAATGAAGAAATCACTAAACTATTATTACTATTAAATTTAAATTATCAGAAACTCTATTCTATTAAATTTATATATTGCATTACAAAAGAATCAAACAATCAAAACAGAAAGTTCAAAAAAATCCTGCCCCAAGACCATTCTTGCCTGGGCGAGAATACCTCTTCGCTTGGGCGAGACTGGACCCGAGAGCACCTCAACTCCAGGGGTCTTCTCGCCTGGGCAACTATACCCTCACCTAGGTGAGAATACCTCCTCGCCGGGGCGAAGGATTTCTCGCCTAGGCAAGACTGGACCCAAGAGCACCTCAGCTCCAGAGGTCTTCACGTCTGGACGAAGCACCTCTCGCCTTGTTGGAGATCTCACATCTACTAGAGATAAGGTCTTTTAATAGTTTATAAATGGGTGCAAACCTGACTTTAACAAGCCGGTTTTGTAAGGTTGAGTTAGGATGGTATCAAAGTTTATCTTAACACGATCCTTGGACCCAAGAGCAAAAAAAACAACAGTTTCTACTACCTTAGAACTATCATGCATAACATACCATCAATTTTTATCATACATGCAAAAACCAAATCAACATCATAAAAATTAAATCTCAATATCAGACCTGCAAAGAACTTTCATATATGCATTTTCACATATACTACAATCATTAACTTATCAAATCCTAACTTACATTCACACACAGACCAGATGAAAAGGGAGGTCAACTTCCCTTACCTGAACCAGAGCAGGAGTTCTCTCCAGGAACTCAAACCTGCACTAAAGGACCTCTGATCAACTATCAGACTAACAAGCTAAGACATTGAGATCACAAAGACATCATCTGATGACTTAGAAGTTACATGCAAGTTCAGTCATGCCTAGAACTAACTCTAATAAAAAAGGACAGAAGACGAACTTAAAGAGAAGTAAAAAAAAGAAGAAGTAGAGATTTAAAGAGATGGTGAGTATTAACTTTTTCTATAATTACATGCTTTTCAGTTTAATAATATTTATTTCACTTTTATCATTTCTACTTAAGTGATAATTTTAAGTGATAATTTTCTAGAGTGATAAATGTTTCATAAAAATATTTCTTTTTTCTTTCATAATAAAAAATCTATTTCGTTTTAAGTTCTATAAACTTTAACATTTCTAATATATTTCATTTGGGAATCATATGTATTATATTATATTATAATATTTATCATATATTAAAAGACTATACATAATTTATTATATTAAATAAGTAATGGTTAAATGATGCTTTTTTTTTGTATTTTAGTCAAAGTATGGTCATAACTTCGTTAATTTTGTAATAATTATTTTAAAAGTATTAATCATAAAGTTTTTAGAAAACTATATAATAGTGTAATTTTACAGTAAACTTTTTATAATTACTTTTAATAAAATAAGAAGAAAAAAATTTCACTAGTTAAAATTAATTTTTACATAAGAAAGAAATTGATCTTAAAAAATTCTATAAATTTAATTATATAATTTTATAAAAAAACATATTTATTTGTTTTCTTATTGTTGAAGTGTGTACTTAAAAACAAGTTAATCAAACCCAACTCATTTTAAACAATACCAATTACTAATAAATCAATAACAGTGAAGATTGGGGTCAAACAATTTATATTATACTTAATCTATTCTATTTTGAGGGGAGTTCAATCCATTTGAAAATTTTATCTAAACTTTTTTTTTTAGCTTGTAAACAACCCAAAATACCTTAATTTTGAATTCATCAACAGCAGAATGCATTTAACCAAACAGCCATAACAATTCATGACAGAGAAAAATTTAGTTTTAATATGTTAGTATTAAATCTTCAGTTCTATAACTTAATTATATTTCTACCTTCGTAATTCTTATTCTTTGAATAACATTTTTAAAAATATTATATATGATTGATACAAGTGATAAAACTAACTAATCAAGGTTCCAACTTTAATAATAATACTAAATAAGTAATATATATATATAACTATTGAACAAAAAAAAATCATGTGTATTGAACCTATGGTCCAATCTCAAGGAATCTAGAATTGTAACTCAAAAAGTAATATGCAAATTTCATGATGATTTACCTTTCTGTCTTTATTTATTTTATATTTCCAAATTATTATTTATGTGATAGTAAATTTGTCAACTCTCATATAGGTGTTTATTTTAATTAATTGTAATAAATTTTGATATGAAACATTAAATTAAACTACACGTGAAAACTACATACTTGATTAGTATAAAATAAGGAAAGATCTTTCTAAGAAAATTTAATACTGGTTAACTTCAAAAATTAGCAATCTTAAAAATATAAAATCAAATCAACAATATTATTAAAAAACACATTTTTTATTGGAAACACAACAATTAAGTTCCAGATTATTACAACTTCGGTTTGAACAAAAAAATGCCAGAACTCTGTAGACATCATATGGGCCCACCATGAAAGATAAAAAATTTAAAAGTGAATAAAGGTTCATGCACCTTTCCCATTTCGCGTCTTTTGCTTCGGTTTCAAAACACCGAAGAAACATTTTCCTAAATGAAACAAACAATAATTAATTTGAAATTAAAATTTTTATATTTCTAGAAAGAGAATAATAGCTTGTGGAGTTTGTGAATCTGTGTTGTGATTTTTTTTTTTTTTTCCAAAGTGGTTTCATCTTCAACATAAATTGCATAGCAGTTCAATAAATCCCAACAACTTCCGTGCTCAATTTCTTCACTTCTTCACACCCGTGATTTGTCTTTGAGTTGAGATTTTGTCTTAGGTAAGGTGAAGACAACTCTGTTCTGTTCTCAGAGGTTTTGATTCGTCTGACATGTTATGCACATTGATGAACGGCTTGAAGTGTTTTTCGATATCTCCAATGTGGGGATTCATGTCTATATAATGAGGACAGTGGAGAACTATCCCCACAGGAAAAAGTAAGTTTTTTTTTTTTTTTTTTTCTGTTTCATTTTTTCTTTCTGGGTTATTTTTGAGGGGCTAAAGTTAATTGCTTTCATGGTTGAGGGATTTTGTGGCAAAGTAATGTGTGATTGATTGCATGTCTTTCTTTATGGTCTTCTTTCTTGGTGTTGTGATTTACTTTCTGGTTGAATCTGTAGTTTGACACTGGACACTGTTGGTTTGGTGTTTTTCCAGCATTTAGTAGAATTAACACAAATGGTTTTTCATTGGTGCATGGTGATGTGTATAGTCATTTCATCTCATTTAGACACTTTGGTTATGGTTATGGTAATAGTTCATTAATCTGTGCTGTTTTGGAGAATGATGGGTGTAAGAAAAGCATTATTTTAAAACCTGTGGTACTTTTTATGTGTTATCAATACTCATTGTCTACTCTTGAGTTGCTAGATTGAATGTGTGAAGGAAAGAGAAACCTATTGAAGTAAAGTTTGTTAATGTAATTGGAAATAATTATGTCAATTCTTAATATTGTAGGAATAAGTTTAAACCAGATGTAGGAATGTGCATTGGCAGGCATGAAAGTTTTCTTTTAAGATTAAGTTTAATGAATAAACCAAATTTATTATCTTTTTGTGCATCTTAGGGGAAGAAGAGAATTGTTTAGCTTATTAATGTAACATAATTACAGAATTGATAATATGGTAAAGTACAACTATATTTTCTAAAGATCTTATTTTTCTATTCATTTGGTTGTTGGTCCATATTAAGAAGGTTGTGGTACATAACTGTTTATTTGGGGTTTGATCCATGTGAGCTATTTAAAAGCATGTTTTTTTTATCTCCAACTTTGTTTCTTGCAAATTTGATTTATCTAAAAGCAATTGACAATGATGTAGTACCATATAATGCTGCAATTATATCTCATTGAAGACTGTAAATAAACAAATAAGTAGATAAATAGGTTAGTAAAATAGATGGAGATAGTTGAAGTGTTGAAACTAGATCAACCACAATGAGTTTTGCATGTGGCAGTCCAATGTAGTTGATGTGACAAAGTTACAGATTGATAGCCAAAATTACTCTTTGTCCTTGTGAATACTTCTGACTATTCTGATTGTTTGGGGTTCCCATGTGATGCGAAATTGTTACTCTGTTTCAAAGTTTCCTCACTTAGAATTTCTTTTTCCAATATGAACATTTGATAATAATCTTAACATTCATTCTGTGCAAGGATAGATTTGGTTGGTTTTTGTGCTGTGTGCTTATCTTGTATACCATGTTACATTGTTTTACATGCTACTGGTTCTAAAGTATATTTGTGATTCCCTCCAACATTTACCTTTGACATTTGATCTTGTTTTCAATGTGCAGAATTGGGATGTGCAGAGACTTTTATTATGGAGTTAAATACAAGTTATGACATTGAACTTTCACAAATTAGAGAAAGCCCACAGCATGAGCTGTGGCCTCTAGCTCCAATTGACCCAACCAATGCAAAGTTTCCATGTTGTTTGGTTTGGAATCCATTTCCGGTGGTCTCATGGTTGACTCCCTTCTTTGGACATGTTGGAATTTGTAGGGAGGATGGAGTTATTATGGATTTTTCAGGATCACACGAAGTGCATGTCGATAATTTTGCATTTGGTTCAGTGGCAAGATACCTACAACTGGACCGTGAAAAGGTAGTTTCTAGAATACAATATCTAATTCTCTTGTTGCCATCTTTCTGTACATATTATTCTCATCTATAAATGCATTCATGTTTTGCAATATAGTATCATGCCAAATTCAATTAACTATTGATAAACTCATAGTTGACATTCTTTGTAACCTCAAATGTTGCAGTGTTGTTTCCCTCCTAACCTATCTGCACACAACTGCAAGCAACGTTATCGGCATGTTGATTATGGCACTGCCATCACATGGGATGACGCATTACAGTCTAGTTTGCGGGAGTATGAGACCAAAACTCACAACATTTTCACTTGCAACTGCCACTCATTTGTGGCCAACTGTCTGAATCGTGTGTGTTATGGTGGATCAATGGAGTGGAACATTGTGAATGTAGCAGCTTTGATTATGTTGAAGGGGCAGTGGGTTGGTTTCTGGGCAATTGTAAGATCTTTCATGCCTTTTGTTGTGGTTTCTTTCTTAGGAGTTGTCATGGTTGGATGGCCCTTCTTACTTGGGTTACTATCACTGTCTCTACTTTTAGTGCTGTGGTTTGTGGTGGGTACTTACCTTGTTGGAAACCTATCAAAGTGCTAGATGGTCATGCTTTGGTTCTCTCTTCACCAAGTAGCAGGTTTAGATCTTGTTTTGGAATGAGTAGTTATCTCTTATGGGAAGTTAAGGAAGTAGTTTTTGAAAGTTTACTTGGTGTTAATTTGAGTATGTATTATGCAATCATATTATGTAGTAGGTGAAACTGTTTTGCAATCTGAATCCCATGAGGAAGCTGTTTTAAGTTTCAGATTCTCATCTCTTTTAAGCATTGACACATTTGTTTATAGCAAGATGGAGAAGATATGACACTTTTTAAAGCATTTGTTTTAGTAAATTCTCTTTACTTAATGGTGATACTTTAGTTTCTAGTGGATTTTAATGTCTAAAGAGAATAATCATATAAGAGAATTTATTTGTAGGAAATGTTATGAAAAAAATCACAAGAAGGTGAATTTGAAAGCAAAGAGAACATCCCTAACCAGAATTATGAATTTGAAAGCAAAGAGAACATCCCTAGTAGTTTTCACTAAAAAGTGTAGTAAACTAATAATTAAGCAATGAGACATGTCAGATTCACACCATCAAAATGACACATATTATCTTCATCAATAATAAACTAATAATTATAAAATTAACACAAATTTAACTGGTATAATTATGTTTTTAGTTACTGAAATTTGAAATAAATCCTTTTTCCATTGTTCAAAACAAAAATAGGAACAACAGTGAGGTGGTACAACTGTTGACTAGATAAAAAGTATTTTTGTTTTTTTCAGAATTTATATTTTAAGAAGTAAAAAGGTGTTTGAGGTTTAATGTCACTTGTGAGAATTTAGAGAAGAAATTGTATGAAGAAATCATATCCTATATTGAAAAATCATCTCACACTATAAAATTCATTCTATATTGAAAAATTCTTTCATATCAGAAGGATCAGAGGGATTGAAAGAGACGAGAGGGATTGAAAGAGACGACTGAGTGAACAAAAGCAGAAATGTTTCATACTAAAAGAATTATGAAAAGGAAGGTTTTATTCGGAAAGAAGGATCAGAGGGATTGAAAGAGACGACTGAGTGAACAAAAGCAGAAATGTTTCATACTAAAAGAATCATAAAAAAGAAGGTTTTATTGGGAAAGAAGAAAGGTGAAATTTATCCCAAATGGAGAACAATGGAAAAATCAAGACCAGATCACTATCCAAAATAGAAGTCGTACACGAACCACCTCACCTTATCGCAAATGAAAACACATCACCGTTCCACCGGAGAACTGTAACCCAGCAACTAATCATCACTCCAAAACACCACCTCTAAAACTCTCACCACCACTCCCAATCAGCAACAATAGCACAAATAAAATAACCTAAATTTGTTTTGATTTCACATTAAACACCCTAGTGTCTAATAAAAAATTGTTTCTTTTGATACTCTAATTAAAAAATTATAAATTATTTTTATTGTCAACTCATTACGACATGGTACATAAAATTGTTAAGTGACATATGAGGTGACTGTGTCAAAATATCAATATCCATACAAATATTCATTCTAAAAATATTCATTCTAGTAATGTAAATTTAGTAAAATAAGAATTTATTTCGCAAACATTAAATTTAAAAAGAATAAAAAGTTTTAAAAAACCTCATTTTAGTCACTCAAATTTAATATTTAGAGATTAAAAATATATTTTATCAATTTTAAGAGACTTATTTTTTTTTTTAATTTGAAGAACCAAAACCAAAATCATCCTAAATTTTGAAAATTAATGTATTTAAATCTCAAAATGAACTCTACATATATTCATTATTGATTTCAACAAAAGTATAAATGCCTTAGCTGAAACAATTCATACAATATACATAGGGAGAGGGAAACATATTGTTGTTGTTAGAATTACTTAGATCCTATGCATGCCTTTCTTTTTTTTTTTCCTCTTGGATCTCATGGCTTATATCATTTAATTAAAGCTCTCCTTAATAATAATAATAATAATATATATATATATATATATATATATATATATATATATATTTTAGTGGGATGTACAATTTTTCATTTATCAAAAGAAAAAAAAAATGGTTCACAAGTTTTGCAAATTATATAAACTATAAAAACATGTCATATCTTCATTTCAAAAGAAAACTAAAACAAGACATAACTATGCCTTAGCCATCATTCATTCAAACATTTTAGATTAAAGTCCTGGTGATCTTTTAGGTTCAAACATTAATTATGGAATATTTTAGATCTACTCGAATTTATTCAATAAAAAATCGAATTGAACTTGTTATCTACTTTCATATGTTTTCTTAATGAAATTGAAACTCAACTTAATAAAATAATAAAAAATTTTAGAAATGATAATGTTAAAAGAATATTGTTCGTCCCTTTTAAGCTTATAAGCTTACATTAAGCTTACATGACGTTTTTATACCAATCTTTTTATTCTCAGCTAAGATTCAAGAGTTACGAGTTTTACAACAACATTGGTACCATCACATGATATCCCAAATTTCTAATAATTTTCTTAAAACAGATTAAATTTAAGAGTGAACATCTTCCGAGATTATGTTTACAATGTTGCTTAATCATGAATTATGTATAAATAACTTAAAGTTACAGTTGATTGTTTTAACGCCATTCTTTACAAAAGAAAAGACTACCAAAAATAACTTTTTTATTTTACTAAAAAGAAACATACACAACAAAAGAATGAGTGATAGGTGTATCGTTCAATCATCAAGATCTTATTAGTTATTGCATGATGCAACAGAGTTTGGACTTTAGAGCCCGAAGTAAACACGTTAATCAAAACTTTTAAATACTGTTATGACAAGTGGGCAACAAAAATTTAGAAAGGAACACAGAAAAAAGAAATCAAGCTCCATACTTGGGAGCTTTCCAAAGCTTAAAGGCTATCTCATGCAAGAACCTATCTGCCGGTATTGTAAGATTTCCACCATGCTGCATGGCAAGGAAAGAGAGAAACAGTGAAGCAAAGATTATTCAGTAACCAAAAATTACATTATAGCTTAAACAAATAACATGCCTACGAAAATTTCATAATGATTAAGAAAGTTTTAAAGATTGAAGTATGTTAAGTGGTGTATATAGGATAGGACATCTTTAAGATCAAGAAATAGAGAACGACCAACCAAAGCAGAAATTGAAACATTAATCGGAAAAAATCATTACTCATATGTAAATAAAACATGAAAAACGAACCTCCTTAAAATCTTCAAAAGAAAATCTCTCTGCGTTATCCTTGCGAGTCACAGCATATTGCCATTGAGCAATTAACATGGGAGAATACGACCTGTATCATTTAATATGAGATAAATAATCAAGACAATCCAAGAAAAAGCAAATATTACTAATCTTCAATTACTATAACTTAGGTAGTATTTAGTGGACACATGAATTCTATTTATGTTTAGCATATTTTGAAAATACAAAAGAACACAAGGGGTAAAAAATTTATCCATTTTGGTTCCACTTAAAAGCATAGAACCAAGGAAAAAGAAAAAAGAAAAAAAGATGTTCTATTTCATTCTGTCCATGTGCTAAATGCTGCTTTAATTACCTTACATCCTTTCGGGGAATACCTCCTTTCATACTGTAACTTTGTAGAGGATAAAGCACTGAAAGACGAGAGTTCTTCTCATCTACCCTCTTTGAAACAGGAAATTTAGAATGATCACCCTCCAAGACATTGCCATAGCTCATGACAACGGACAAGTGCAGACGTGAACCAATGTCAGATCCTGGTTGTGCTTGACTCATTATCCCTCCAACCAAAGCATTCATATTACCCACATCAGCAGCAACCACTTCTTGGTCACCAGCTCCAATATGAAAGAAAACAAGATCGTAATGGTCACTGTCCAGCACCTTCCCTTCTTGAAGGCCAAGCAACTTGAGCAGCCCAAGGGCCACAACCTCAGCAGAACGATCTCCCACTAACTCGTTCAATTGAAGAACACTAAATCCAAGTTTGTCACTAAAAGATTTCAAGCTCGAATTGTTGGTCAAAATAGCAGCTTTCATTCCCATAAACCTGTATTTAGAAAAGGAAACCATTTATTTGATCTTACAGATGACACATTTAAGAATCAGTCCCTCTGAAAAAACTTAAGTTTTACTACCTATTAGTCCTTATTTAGTACAAATTGGTCTTTGTTGTTCCTGTGTTTCTTATGACTTAGTCCCTTAAAAACTAAACTTTTAGGCCTTAAACTTCTAAGGACTAAAACTTGTTGTCTATACTTGAATGAGTGTCACCAATAGATCAAGACCCTGTTTGGATATCTTCTCAATAAGTACTTGTAAGGGAAGAAAATGAAAACCTAAAATAAGTTGAGTTTCTCTATATGCTAAAATCATCTTATTCACTTCAACTTTTACAGGAACTATCTCAAGACAATCTTGCATTGTTGGTCAAAATAGCAGCTTTCATTCCCATAAACCTGTATTTAGAAAAGGAAACCATTTATTTGATCTATTTAAATCAATCATTTGATTCTTTACAGATGACATGTTTAAGAATCAGTCCCTTTGTGAAAAAACTTAAGTTTTAGTACCTATAAGTCCTTAATTAGTACAAATCAGTCCTTCTTGTTCCTATGTTTCTTATGTCTTAGTCCCTTAAAAACTAAACTTTTAGTCCTTAAACTTCGAAGGACTAAAACTTACTTTGTTTTCTATACTTGAATGAGTGTCACCAGTAGATCAGGACCCTTTTAGGATATCTTCTCAATAAGTACTTGTAAGAGAAGAAAATAAAAAGGTAAAATAAGTTGAGTTTCTCATACAAGCCAAAATCATCTTATTCACTTCAACTTTTACAGAAAATATCTCACTTAACTTTTTCAAAAACTAATTTTAACCTATAGGAAAAAAGCTTAATTCATTTACCTTATTATTTGTCCTCTTTTAAAAATCTATAACCCGAACATTTATAGATGCTATAGAGGAGTTTATCCAGCAAGGGTAAATTTAATCTTTACAAACAACAAAATTGCAAATGGAAACATATAAAGAAAATACCTATCAGACAAGGTTTGTTTCGGTGGTTCCTCTTGGCTATCACCATCACTGAGTTGCCCCTTCTAACAAGGAATAAAAGATTATCAAAGTGATGAAAAAAATAAATAAAAAAATCAAAAGTTGAGCAAATGGGTCTAACCATATTAGAATAAGTGTGACATGCATCCAGCAGCACTGCAAATTCTCTAACAGTCCTCTCATCCCCGCTTTCTGAAAACTACATATCCAAGTGAATTTGAATGTGGCAGGGCACAAACTGGAGAAAAAGATATTGAAAAGTGTGTTGGGCATTATTACAAACACATAAAGGTTGTGAATTGAGGAGAAGGGAACCTGAGGGTGGAGAATTAGGGAGACTCAATAAACCGCAGGAAGATAGAGAAGCCAGAGAGTGAAAGTGGGTGTGTGATGAATCGAGGAAACGAGCAAAGCCATCACCGAATAAGACCAGGGACCGACTTGGCTTGTCTGCCATTGCTGCTTCGGCTTCTGAGTTTTCAGAATTTTGGAATCAGATGCAGAGAGAGAGAATAGAGAATGAAATAACAAATGAAAGCAAAAGCATGAAACTTTTATTGTAACATGTTAGAGAATATTAAGATTTTAATTTTACATAATAATAGAAATTATTTAATTATATAATTAAATTACTTTTTAAAAATTAAACTGCAAGCAAAAACTTTATATGAGTGTCGTTTTATAAAATTTTATTTTTTAAATAAAACTTGTAAAAGAATTTTAAACAAAATGAAATATAATAAGATCCACTTAAAACAAAAACAAAATAGGTTAACTTTCAGTGTTGATACTTCTTCTTTTATTTTAAGTAATATTATTTAAAAATTATTTTATGAATTATAATTTAAATAAAATTATCTCATACAACATTTATATAAATAAAATAAAATTTTAAAAAATAAATTCAAATAAATTATACCATAGAATATAATTTAATTTTTTTCTAAATAAATTTAATTTTATACATTAAATAAAATACAGCTGTGTAAAACCAAATGTCAGTCCGTTTTAATCTTTTCTTCATTATAATTTACTTTGACCATTTGACTTAAAAAGATATTCAAATAAAAATCAATGAATTTTTTTGTTTATCCTAACGAATAAAAGCTATAAAGAAAAAACTTTTGTATTTATAAATAACAAAAGTATGCATTTTAGGTTTTTAACACAAATTTTTTAGTATCTACAGTGAACACAACTAATAAGATTATATGAACATGTTTGATAAGTTTATTCTTGATTTTTAAATTTAACAATAAATAATAAATTTGAAAAATATGTAGCTAATACTTTTTATTTACAAATTTATTTTTTATAAAGTATAGTTACAGTCTATTTTTTTCAAAATCTAAAATCATGAGTTGATAATAGAACAATTCATTTGCCAACTATTCATAAAAAAATTATATAAACTTATTGTAACGAAAACAATTATTAGAAATAATTTTTTAAAATAACAATTATAAGAAAAAGTGTTTGTTGACTCAATTAAGTGATAGAAGAGTTATATTTTGATGATATAAAATCTTAAAAAAGATAAAATCAGAAACAAGATGTACTCCAAAATCTAATTGTACCAAAAAAATCAAACAATTACCAAAATATATAAATATATAGAGATTATAAAAAAATACAGAAACAATAAAAATAAAATGTAAACAAAGATGTGTACAACAAAAAATAATTATTGAATTTGGTATTTTATTATATATTGGTTGTTTTACATGACATGCATAACGCCTAAATTATTGTTAGAAGACAGTAAAATTAGAATTAATTTATATAGATACTTTTAAATATTTTTTATAAAATTAAAAGATTTTAAAAATAAACTTAACTGTAGTACTAATGGTTATTAAAATTTATAATTAAAATGAATATTTGATTCATTAAACTTAATTATGGAGCACAAAATCTCAAGTTAAATTTGAAATGAGGTAAAATAATATAAATAAAAAAAATGTTTTAATTTTAAAATGACTACTTGTTGTTTATTCATTTAAGACTATATGTTGGTGACTTTTTGTGATATGGTTAATTTTTAATCAAAGGAAAATTTAGACTCTCTTAATATTTTTCTTTAAGAAGGTATATACTTGTACTAGTAATTCTTACTCATATATAAATCACATTAATAAAAGACACTTAATTGATACAAATACAAAATAAACTTGACTTTAACAAGTTGGATCTTTCGAGAAAGTATTTAGCATACCAATGAGACATTAACAATATTATATAAGAAATTAACACTATTTTTAATTCAAAATTTTAAAATAAGAAAAATCTTAAAATAATTCAATTATAATTTTTTTTCTTATACATTATTTTTTTTTTACTCAATATAAAATTTATATTCAGACTTGCATTCCTAATTCTTAATCTCAGCTTTCACACTAATATATAAAAACTTAATAGTTATGCTGGAATAAAGATTTGGTTAGTCATCCTATATATTATAAAAGCCTTATAGGTATAGGATACATGTTATACAAAATAGAAGACAAAGATGCTGTTAAATATAGGATTGCAGCTTTTGACATGAAAGAGAAAGAGGTTGATAAATTCTGTTTCAATTTTGAAGAAAAATTTTAATAGTTTTTTGGTTTCTTTTAGTATTACCTCATGTTTATTCAAGAAATAAACACTTTAATCATTACATTAAATGGATGTGTATAGTTTCATCTCTTCAGTTTTATTATGCTGGTATTTGTAATTTGCATTTTTTATCATTCAAGAAATATATACTTTTTTTGAGGTTCAATTTTAGCATAAGAGTTTTCTTCTTTCTAAATAACTTAAAAAAAAAAAAAAATCTCCTTCGCCTGGCTAATCTTTTTACAGTGAAAGCATTAATAATCATTTTTTTTTTCATCTTTTTCTTTTAAGTTGAGTTTCATGTTTTTAAGATTTTAAGTCTCAAGTTTTGAAAACATAGTAATTTTTTTTAGTGAAAAATTAGTTCATCACGATTATTCTACGAGTCACTTTATCTCGAATAATACAAAAGACTTTAAAAGAATTTTTTTTCCAAGAATTTATATTCTAATAAAATCGTATTCAAGTTTCAATTCTAATAAAAAATTAAATATTTGAAAATATTCAATGAATTGAATAAGATAAGTGATAACATCCCTACTATTTTTTAAATCAAATTTTGAATAATGATCTAACTCAATTCACTTATCCTTTAACATTATCTAATATTTTGCAATAGAGAATGCAGCCTCCATAGAACCAAAAGTTTTGATTCCAATTCATAATATAAAATGAAAAATTTCAAGGTTTTTTCCAAATTTCTCAAGAGTTGATTTATTAGTTGTTTTTATATAAATTATAATACAAAAACCACTTTCTAATACATAATTAATATATACAATTATCTTCATATAATTTCTAATATAGAGTTTATTTTTAGTACAAATGTATTAACATATAAAATGAGTAAGTCATCTCAATCATTCACCTGAAACAGAAAGTATATTGATGCCAAGATGACAAAAACATGACTTTAAATTTCTGCCTTCATTTTGAAAAGAAAACTTGGAAACAAAGTGGTGATATCCCTGAAAGATAACAAAGTTACATAGTTAGTTAACTGTCAAAAGGATATCCAAAGAATTAGGTGATGGTAACACAAAAGAGATCACAATATTCTATAATTCATACTTCAAATAAGGAAGTGTCATGTTCATCAAGAGGGATGGATTTTCACTCACAAAAGCTTTCCAATCTTCTTTACTGATTTTACCATCACTGTCCTTATCCACATCAGCAATTGTCTGAAAAAAGAAAAAAAAAAAAAAAGAGTGAGTTGTGAAGGTCCTATAATTAGCATGTTTCACTGAAGCTAAATTTTCATATTTTGTTAGAAAATAAACCTTGTCAACAATAGCTTCAAGAAGATCATCAGGAAGATTCATGTCTGATTCAATTAAAATGGCTACAACCATTTGCTTCACCTAAAACAAAGGAAAACCAAATCACCAATCAATAAAAAAACACAAAATTAACATGCAGTTCCTAAATTATCTTCCATGTTGTTTTCACTACATAATTATAGTACCATTTTACTAATATATATATATATATATATATATATATATATATATATATATATATATATATATATTTTAATCTCACCTTGTATTTGTTAAAGATCTCTTAAGATGTTAATTGTTACTTCTAACTATAAATAATTAATAAAAAAATGTATTGACACTTAGATGTTGGAATATTACACCTAATATTCTTTTTTTCACGTTTATAATAATTACCGTTATAAAATTTTTGAAAATAATTATGGGAGATCAATATAGTTTATAGGGTGATGTTAAAATAATAAAATAATTTTTTTAAGTCCCCGAAAGGGAAAGATATGAAGACGATGTTATAAAAAGAAAAAAAGAAAAGAAAGACACAAACTCTCAATAAAAAAAATTATCATGAAAGTTATCTAGAGAATACTTTTTAATTCTAATTAGAGAACATCAAAATAATTAATTAAGGAAATGCATCAAAGTTAAAAATAAACTTATACCACAAAGGCTTATATGAAGATGAACACTTACTTCCTCTCGTCCAATAAATCCAGTTTGGCTCAGGTCATAGATCTTGAATGTAACTACAAGATATGATTGAGAGAAAAATATTAGATGTGAAGAAAAAAAATTATTTCATTTAATGAAGCCAAAAGATTGCTTCAATTTGAACACTTTGAACATACAATCAATTTTTTCATCTATAGGTGCATGTGGATGGAAAACATTGAGTGCAAGCACAAATTCGTCAAACTCAATTACACCATTTCTTTTTTGGTCAAAAGCATCAAACACCTGAAAATCAAAATATTTCAAAATTACGTAATGTAACATTTACAACTATATTTAAGCAAGAGATTACTGTTACTATCTATGTCCTTTTGTTAAAAATTTAGATGTGAAACTAAGTTTAAAGAGTAGAAATAATAAAAATCAACAATATTTAAAAAAACTCATAAATATATTTTCTTAAGTTATTTAATGAAAAATACGTAAAATCTCTTATATAAATTAACTCAAGAAAATATCATAAGAATTGTTTTTATTGTAAAATCTTTATAATGATATCTGAATCTAAAACCTCATACAAACTATATCTATTGCTTAGAAAGATGGAAATTGCTTACTCGATCTAAGAAAAGATTTTCTCCGTTTGGGTTCTGAAACAATGCCAATTGAAGCTCCTCCTACGATAGAAAAATCATACTAATATCATGAAATCTTCAACATAAATGTTTGGTAGATGATAATTTATGCATTATCCTCCTATTTATTGATTTTGTAAGAGAAATAAAATTATTATAATTTTGGCTAACATTTGGGGAGGAGTACAATTACAGCAATCTAAGATTTTTCACATTAGATCTTGTACGAACGCATTCATAGTTTATGTGGTTCTTTTCAAATCATCTTATACTTCTTTACCATATTTTTCGTAAATTTCACTCATTCTCAATCCTTAAATGTTATCAAACCTCGATTACCCTATATTTAGTATCATTAGTGTACATTTTTTATGTTTTTTTTTTATAAAAAATATAATTGCAAGATTTCTTTTTTTTAATATTTATTTTGTATGAAGTTTTAAAATTTTGTTGTGAACGAATATTTTTTTATGAAACAAATAAAATTGAGGGAAAAACTGAATAACTACTGTAAGAAATATATAAAGAAGATAAATATTGTAATATATGATTTTTATTATATAAACAATTTTCTCAATGATAATATTCCTTTCGATGAAAAGAAGAGATCATTTCTCCAATCTTCGTTTAGACAAAAAAATTATTAAATAAATAGAACTTGTGTATGCAAATACAACTTTCATAAATAAAAGCATAAAAAATAGTGCATGATAACTAGACTTCAATTAAAAAAAGTAATTATGAATTATGTATGCAATACTACTTCTATGAAAAGAAATAAAATAAAAATTAAAAGGCATGCATGTTTCTATTAAAAAAACTCCATTCTAACTACAAAATAACACAAAAAAAATAAAATGAAAGAACTCCATGCAAAATTGATGTTAAAAATAAATGAAGTGAAAAGATAGAGACACCAAATGGAAGGAGAAATACGTGACAAACAAAACCAAAATAATATTAGAAACAAAAAGCAAGTTTTATATGATAGAAAACCAAATCACAAATGATCACAAATGAAGTTACCTTGTGAATAAAACCATCATCGATTAGGGAGCTACTTAACCTTTTAAACAACACATGCAATGCCTCCACTTCCTTAACTGTGACTGCATTATCAACAACAATTCAATCATTCAATCTCTTTCTTCTTCAAAACAAATTTGTCAAACTAAACATAAAATGGAAAAAATTATAAGAACCTGTTTAACTAATTACTTATTAAGTGAAAAAAATTATTTTTTAAATAATTTTTTTTTTTTTTCGATGAATGATTTACATCTTGTTGCAGAAGCAAGGGTGACGAAATCCTTAGCAGTGTAGGAACAACGTTTGTGCTTCTGCATAATGCTGCTTGAGCAATAACCTAAACAACCTGTGACAGCCAACATCAAAACCTCAATAACCACCATCAATGGCATCAACGCTGCACACACACCTTCACCTACTCTCCTTGAATCTGACAAACCCTATTCAAAACCAAACCATATATCAAAACCATGACTTATATAAAGTAACAATGAAAAAGGGCTTTAAGATATTATTAACAATTCCGAACTTACATGGGAAGGTGTTGTTGTTGTGTCTGTGGCAGGACTAGAAATGGAACTCATGGTGATATAAAGGGTATGAATAGTGGTTCTGAGTTTAGGGTTCTTTCTCAGTTTTGGATCATTCTGCTGTGGCTTTCTCATGTTTATCTTGTCTCGGAGCTGACACATATTCCGATGTGGTCCCAACACAACCCTACCCTACCCACTTGTGTTTCAAAAAGTTTCAAGATACATGACGATGCTCCCTCACCATACTTTCCCACCTCATCAATGTTTGCTTTTAGTTTACTTTTGTTGGTAATCCGAAGGGGTAAAATCCACGAGATATAAAAAAAAAATAGAACAATCAATATTATTTTTAATCCAAAATTTTAAAATATTAAATTTGTGATTTTTTTTATTTTTAATCAAAAACTTTAAGAAATTGAGTTTTAAACTCGATTTTGATTTATCTTATATAAATTTATACCATTATAGTGAAAAAGCCGATCTTTATTAGTACTCCTAGGTGGGTTCTTCCTTCCAACAGAGATCTTTTCATACTCTCTTAAACCTATTTGGATAAAGTAATTAGCTCTTAGTTAATTAATATTCTAGCTAAATTTTCTGAGATAAATGGTAAGATCCTAAAGTAAGAGTCTTCAAATTGAGTTGAGTATTATATGAGATTTCCTAAACATTGAAGTTGGTGTTCGTCTTTGTAAGTGAAACGTGTCGTGCTGGTTTTTTCACTTATTTCACAGTCATGATATGAGTGGTCTTAGTTTTAAGACACGTGTCCCAAGTTACCAAATGCTAATAGGAAAGTTGAGTGATTCAATCTTAATATATCTAATCGTAATATATCTAAGTCTATTAAATCTTGGATAGGTATCAACCTTAAATTGAAAGTTTCCTTAAATCTAACTTCCCTTGAGTACATCATTATTCAATAAGTTAAAAAACGAGAACACATTACTATTGGAAAAACTTTCTTCATTAATTGTTTGGACTTTTTATATAATTTGTAGAATAAATTTAGATTTAAACGACATAACATTTTACATTAATTCTAAAATAATAAATAATATTTTTTTGTGCTTGTTATGAATTGATATAATTAACACTCTCTCATGTCTTTATAATCATATTTGTTTTTTTCTTTTATCTTAATTCAATTCACATACCAGAAATGAAATTATGACAACTTCACCAAATATATTATTACAAAATAAAGTTACATATTTATAAAGAAAAATAGAGGATGAAAATTAAAATAGTAAATATAAGGTAGATGTAAAAATTGATTAGGTGTCAAAATGTCATGGTTTTTGCATATTCTATTGATTATTATTTGTTTGTTGAAAAGTATGATTGTCCCTTCAATTCTTCTCTCAATTTATTTACATTGTGAACTTTCTCTTCATTGAACACATTGGCACTATCATGCATATAATATAAGGAATAAATTTTATTAGGCATTGTACCATAAAAATAATAGTGAGAAATCAGAATAAGATAAGTTAAGTATTACATCATATTAAAAAGCATAAATAACTGATATGTTACTCATCATGTTGTAACACTAAACTTCAAAAAATATAAGCAAACAAATTTGTTAAGCATCAAGCAACAACATTGATAAAAAGCATAAATAACTGGTTATATTATACATTACATGTAATATTCGGTTATATTAAAAAGGATTACATTATATATATATATATATATATATATATATATATATATATATATATATATATATATTTGTTATATGATTTGAATAATTATAAAAATATGTATTTGTGAGATTGTATTATGATTAATATGTTTGTTTTTATTTGATATAGAATTTTTATTAATAGGCAAGATTACATAACATGCATATGTATGTTTTCGTTATATACTTTGAAAATAATTATAAAAATATAACATGGTATATATTAACATACGTATGTATCTACGAGATTGTGTTATGATTAATATCTTCTATAAGAATCTTCACACAAAATTTTTTGTCGCAAATATCTTTTTTTAAATTTGGAATGTTACATTGTTATATTACAATTCAACATAACATCATTTAAAGATTATCTTATATTTACTTGCATAACCAATCAACTTGTCATTTTTAAAGTTTGTAATATCAAATTAAATCATTTTCATAATACTTAAACTTATTTTTAAACATGTTCTGAAAGTTAATTAACTTTCAAATTAAGTTATTTGTTTCAAATTAAGTTATTTGTATAAGTTTAATTCTCGAACTTATTGTGTTAATTTTATACATTCTTATAGCTTCCACACTAAGTTTAACTATTTTTATGAAATTTAAATCTTAAAATTAGTTTTTCCATTATTGAACTTGGATTTTGAACAAGTTTTGTGATTGATACTTAAAATTTCTAAGTTTTTTATTGTTTAGAAAACAACTCTAAAAAAACACAATCATTTCAATGATCTTGTCATTTTATAATATATATAAAAAATCTCTATTAATATATTTTAATGTTATGTCAATAAATAGTTACTTATAAATAACAAAATATCATGCGACTAATAGTTATAACACAAAGCTCAACAATAATTATAACCATTTTTTGAATGCTTCAATGTGCCGTAAAGACCAACAAAAACTAACATCATAGGAAACTTTACTAAACTCAAGCATCACATCAATTTCATTTTCCTAAAAATATCATTTGTTACAATCATCCACCTCCTTAATATATATTCTACTTCGATTCTAACCTTATGAGTTTATGTATCTACTTAAATTCGAAATACTCATACTTTATCTTATAACTCAAATAAATTATTATTAATAAAAGAAAACAAACAATAGATAATATCTAATAAACTCGATTATATTCAATATTATATTCAAACTATTTAGTTGCAAGAATATAATATATGATTACATATCGCTAATTGAAAAATATTTTTTATTATTTTAAAAATTATCTCTAAGAATATAAATATATTACTTTTGTTTATTAGTTGAAATCACTTAGTTAATGGTCAAACGTCATTAATAGATCAGTTTTCATTAAATATTTATTATTATCTATAACTCAGCCATAAATTAAAAAAAAAAAAAATCAAAGAATTGAGACCACCACACAACTAGTATCTACACAATTCACAACCAAGGTAACCTAAACTTATACCACACACCCGTTTTGAAATTTTGAGTACATCATATAAAGTTAAACTAATAGCAAGGTGATTAAAATCTTAACGTGATATTAAAATCATATTAGAGAACAAAGATCTCTACTCGTGAAAACTCATTAAAATAATATTAATAGGTAATTTTTTTTTATTAAGCTTTTATTACATTATAAATACCTAGTATCCTAAAATAAGAAAACCTCTGATTTATCCAATTATCAGAATAAGATAATATCTCAACTAAGAAGACACTGTTAATTTTAAAAGAACAGAACATTTCATTTATATGCATCATTGATTAATTTTCACCTTATCAAAATTTCTTTTACATAAAATTTAAACTAAAAGATTCATTGCACATTAATGTGTTTAAGTAAAAGAAAAAAGAAAAATGATAAAACATTATAAATTGTAGACTTAGTTTCATGATTTTTCACTTTTAATTTATATTTTCTTACAAATTTTGTCTATTATCTTCTAATTTTGCTTTTAACATATTGCAAATTGTATATGAATTAGAAAAACTAAGCCTTAAATATATAATTTCCTGCCACTCATGAAAACAAGGTTTAATGTAGATATAACTTTACTACAGAAATTGTTAATTTACTCTTTGTAACATGCAATGGAAATAAAAAAAAAAAAAAAAAAAATTTTTT
>Ga0209489_103547_pt1 | contig 30225 bp, 10 predicted proteins | sample SiratrowhiteBW_FD_187527 | JGI IMG/M metagenome (GOLD analysis project Ga0209489, IMG submission 187527) | Root nodule microbial communities of legume samples collected from California, USA - Siratro white BW (SPAdes) (version 2) | ecosystem: Host-associated > Plants > Roots > Nodule | place...
GTGATTTTTTTATAAATTTATATTTTTGATTTATTATTATTATACAATGCATATAAACAATATAACAATTTTTAAATCTAAATTATGATATATTTATATATTATGATTTTTTTAACGTAACATTAATATGTGTGTATATATATACTTTTTCTATTTTTTCAACTACTTATTTTAACTATAGAAATAATTTAAATTTGAGTATATTATATAAAAGAATATGTTTTAACTAAAATTGACTGCCCAATAGCTTTTTTTTTTTTTTTCTCAAGTTTATTTACTTACACAGATAGATAGATTATTAAACTATGTTTATAAACTGTCCTTCTAAAAACTTTGTTTATAGACAAAAATGTGTAATACTATTTAGGAAACATTATTGTTTTTATACATTTGTGAACGTAATACACTAAATGCAGTAATGATGCATTAATATTTGTGGCAAAATCTATTTTTCTTTTTTTATTCGTTAGATGCATTAGGTACATTAATACGTTACGTTAATATGCATTATTTTTTTTGCTAAAATATGTTAATTCAATCATTTGTAGCAAAAAGTATTCTAATTACTATATTACATTATATAGACAAATTAAAACTAAAACATGTAAAAAATAATTATATAAAATTAATGTTTAACATATAATAAAATGTATTACATTAAAATTATATTAATACACATTTATTTTGTTAGCTTTAAAATATTTAAAAAAAATAACAATTAAAAATAACAATGGTTTATATATATACAAAATTTGAAAACAAATTATCATAATTTATTAAAAGTATTAATTGAAAATAAAAATACAATATTAATGTTATTTTATATATTACCAATTGTGAGGTAAAACTTTGGTTATTGTTGTTATATTTTTCTATATTGTTGCTCGATTTCAAGAATTATATGACAATTTTATATTTCATATTTTTTTGGAGTTGTTATTCTCTAACAATTCTATGTTATTCTCTAACAATTCTATGCTCCCTTTCTATAAAGCATTTGAAACAATTTATATTTATTATCAATAAAATTAAGCTAGTGGACAATAAATAGTCAAATAATTATTTTTGGGTAGTGTGATTTTTGAGGATGGTTAATACTAAATGTTATATTAGATAAAAAAAATTCACAATATTTTTCAAATAATTTGAAAGTGACATTAGTTAATATGTTTGAATTTGTTAAAAAATTATAACAACCTCACCATGAATTTAAAGCATATTACAATTATTTAAATGGGAGTTTAAGTCTATATTAAGAAAAAAATATGAAAAAACTCAACATCATGAATTTAAGTTTGAATTTATGACTCATTTTGTATCAAATATTTTTAGTTTATAGTTTTAAAAACCTAAAAAATCAAGTAGATAATTAGTTTTCAAGCTATATGTTACATTGATTCAAGTAAAATTAAGTTATGCAAATAACATTTAGACAAAAATTTCTCTGCATAATTATTTAAGCTTATTTTCTTCTTTGCTTGATGTTAAGACTTTATTCGGCAAGTGTACCGAGTCACAAGTAATATAGATTTATAAAGTAAGGATGTCGATTCCACAGGTAACAATTTTGTTTTAGAATTTCAGCATCACTACTCAATAAGCAAATCCAGTTGTAAGATGATTTAATAATAATTTGAGTCAAGAAACATAAAAGATCAATTAAAAATAAGTAACAATTACAAAAAGGAGTTTGCAAAAGATCTAGAATGACTTTGGGATTGAACTTCATCTATCTCCCTCATTCATATTTTGGATTTGATAAAAACATACAATATCTGTAACTACTCATAATTACTACTCATAATTGATGCACATATAAAAATCATTAACACCGATTCCTCTGATATGAAATTCATAAGGAAATTTCCTAAACACTAATCCCTCAGCTATTTAGTAAATTACCCAGCATTAAGAACGGATGTTATAAGCAATCAATACATCGAAACATATCCCTAGTATTCCAATATATTGAGTATTTTCATCTAGGTCGGAAACTCAAAAGTACTTCCCAGTTAAGTTCAATAATCAAAATCAAGACTCTATTGATCAGATAAAATCTAGCATTAAGTACAAGATGAAAATACCAATTGAGTAGAAACTGAATATTATATATAAAAATCACCAAAATACGAATGAGTTCAAAAGATTACATTTAATCCCAAAGATGAAGAATTAGCTGCCCATGGTAGACATTACAACCTAATGAAAGGAAGATTGCAAGAGAAGAAGAAAATCTTGATTCTAGCCATCCGCCTCCGTCCTCTAGATCTTGCTTCCGTCTTCTAGGTCTTGATTTCGTCCAAAACCCTAAAAATCCCCTTTTAGACTTGTTTTGGGCCTAGGTTAAGTGGCTTTTCTTTTGGGCTTTTCTCTATTTTAAACTTTTCATTTCTTTTCTTCATGAATCTTTTAATCTATCATTTTCTTCATTCTTTTATACCTGAAATTTCACAATAATTGAGATTAAATAATTTCCGTTAACTCATGACTCAAAACATAAATTTAAATCTAAAAACTCTAAAATTGGGAGTAATTACTATTTTAAATAACACTTAAACCCACAAGTACTCAATATTTCTCATGTATACAAACACTCAAAATTGGTACTTATCACTTGAACTTTAACTAGATTGTGTTTTAGAAAAGAAAAAACCTAGTGAAATAAAAGATAGCTAGATTGTGCTTTAGAAAATAAAAAACCTAGTGAGATAAAAGATAGCTAGATTGTGTTTTAGAAAAGAAAAAAACCTAGTGAGATAAAGGATTCAGAGTGGAGTACAATCCAAGCAATGAGCATAATTAGATTGGCATTAGCTCCACAAATTGAAGTGATTATGCTAAAAGAAACCTCTTCGAAGAACTTGTAGAATTTGTTGAAAAGTAAGTTTACATTAACAACTATAACCAATCAATTGATGATGAGAATGAATTTATATTCATTGAAGATGGAAGAACGAGGTAATGTGTTTGATCATATTAACAAGTTCAACAAGTTAGCATCTAGACTAATGAATGTAAGAGAGGAGAATATTAAAGATTAAGAGCATACATTATTTTTTTTGACTTCACGGCCTAATTCTTATAAGTCACTAAGGACAATCAAAACTAGCTAGTTAAAAATAGTATACTACAATGAAATGATGTGACGAGATCTTTGAAGGAGAGTTACATTATAGTCAAATATTAGTAGCTAAAGGTGAGCAAGGAAAAAATAAGTATGATTATCAAAAGATAATTTCGGTAAAAAAAAAGTATATTAGTGAGAGTTTTGTCACATACTGATTAAATGTTTAAAATTCAAAGACGACTTATAATATGTGAAAAAACGATAAAGACATTTAAAAGTTTTCATGTTACAAATGTAATTAGTTATGAAAATAATCTTTTAATATATAAACTTTTTTGTTGATGGAATGATATAGATATTCACTAGGTATAGGTATTCACCAAAATCACTCGTTGATAATATAAAGAAAATAAAAATATAAAAATGAAGAATTATAATCACAACTTAATAAATATTTTAAATATACATAACTTGAATAATTACGTGTCATGAGAAAGTATGTAGTTTTTGTTAGAAAAATTATATAAAAAGATTTGTAAATTTTGCTAGAAAAATTACATATTGGATAATAATATTTTTATTAATTTTTCGTGATAAGACTTAAGGTGTAAAAGCACGTCAAATTTTATCATGTAATTTAAATTTAAAACTTATGTTGTTATTTGTGAGTATGCTTTCTTTAGGTACATTCAAGGCACTTTCTTTCGTGGACAAATTCCTAATTCTTCGAACTGCTTCTTGCGGGTGATTGACAAGACAATGACTTGAATTAATTCTTGGATCTGTTAAGTTATTAATCACATATAGACACTATCACGGAACTGTAGATAAGAAAGAAGAAAGAGTGCATTGATAAATTGCTAGTAAATATAATTTATAGTGTACTGCTTGACTTTTCATCAACTTTCATGGCCTTAACACGTGAATCATACTCAGAAGGCAGAGTATGATTGAAATAGGGATACCTGAAATGAAATTTCTGTCCGAAATATATAAAATTATCAGTTTTCTCACCTGTGAGTAGATCTTCAAATTGCATGGATTGGTCAATTTGGTCACTAATATTAACAGAATGATAAAAATGATCCTTGCAATTGCAAAGTCAATAAATTTAGTCTCTTCAATTGCTGGAATTAACATTTTTCCTTAGACAGGTGAAAATAAGGAGACAGGTGAAAATGGTTTTTAAATAGACAAAACAAAGAAAAAGGTGAGAAATGGTTTTTAAATGAACAAAGGAAAATGTGGCGGCACTAAATCTTATTAAAATAAACCCATATTAAGATGTAAGTTTAAATTTAATTCATTCTAAAATGAAATTTATCTAATTGATATAATGTAAATTAGTTTAATTTCCGGTTTGTACAAGATCTGCAACATTAGTGGATTGGTATTGAGGTCAATAAACTCAAATAAGAGCTCAGACCTAAGCAAAATGAAGCAAACAATTTCTTTCAGCTTATCTACTTTGGAGTTTTGCCCGTAGGCTATTTAAAAGTTCAAACAATGCCATCACGGAATTAATCTCCACACTAGTGTAATATTTTTTTCAAAATTTGAGTCGGGGTTCTATTTTCGTGATTTGTGTGATAGATGTTAAGGTTGGTTATTGAAGTTAAAGTATAATTTTGATTGGAAGATTATAAGATGAGTAACTGCACTTGAGTTTTATCACAATAGTTTGTCATAATATACAAATTGTAGTGGAATTATTGCATCAATAATAACAACTAGTAAAATAATAATAATAACAACAGATTTTGAGAAAAAGAAAAAAGAAATTCAAAGCTTCCAATATATGCCCAATCGGTGAAAAATGCCTGCAACAATGGCCCAGAATAGGATCTCCGCAAAGATAACATACAACAGGATTCCCACTCTCTTCGAATGCCAAACGTTAATGAAGACATGCTTTTGTATCCAATAAGTCTGTTGAAAAAATTACAACTTCGTTAAATTCGAACATAAGAAAGAACATGACAAAAAATACCAAATAAATGGAGTAATACAAAAGATATAGTTTAACTAATAGAGATTATGAGGGTCATTCTAAGGTATATGAAATTAGGGGAGATGAATTTACCAGTGTATTATGAGGGTCATCGTAGTACCACCCATTAATGAATCCTGCGAAGATTCCTTCAGCTGCCATGACATAAACAAGCATGGCATTCATACCAATCCATTTCAAAGGCAAGAACAAGAATGTCAAACCCCAAATATCAACCTGCAATGACAATTCTAAATCCGTCCAGATGAGAAATGTGGAACATTAATCAAAAGGGTACACCTCAACTGAAAAACAAACTAGAAGACCTTGATAGAAAGAAATGCACATTTTCTAGTATTACGAAAAAAATACCATAATGTAGAAGGCTGAAAAAACTAATGCTGCTGCTCCAGATGTTACACAAACATAGCTTAGTGTGTACAATTGTTTATTCAAAGGAATTGCTGCAACAAATGGAAGGGGAGAGGGCGACATCAAAATAAGCAAGGATAGACTAGTGGTTACATGGTAAGAGTTAAGAGTTCACACCATGAGTGAAGTGAAGAATAAGTCCTGAAGCAAGGAGTGCTAAGCCAAGGAGAAGCCAGTGTTTCAACCTAGAAGAGTGATCCTAAAGTCACAAAAGTGAAGAAGAAAGCATAGGTTAAAGGATTGTAATTTTCAAGCACTGTTTACTTCGAGTGAAAGGCTTCACCTGTAAGTGTACTAGTACATGTCCAAAATGCAATCCAATGATTGTGGAGAGAATAGCAGATATTGAGCTGCAGTTACACCTACTTTGCTATTAGGATCCGCAGAATAAGTTACACATACAAAGGTGAATTCATAATCTTACACAGTCCTCAAAAGGGTCTGTGAATTTCAAAATTGTGAGAAGAAATTAAGTGGCTTGCTCTAACCAAGCTGTTGAAGTTGCACAAAGGAAGAGTGAATAACCCTTTCTTATTAACAATGTGAGTGAAATTTTCAATTATTTGATCACATATAATGATAGCATCTATTTCAAATAAAACAAAGCCAACGTGGTCAAGAACTGATTGAAATCTTTTAGTCTCATGTTTGGGAGTTCAGCTAATCAAACATGCACTGAGAGGATCTGGAGACCATGTACAGACCTTAAAATTCCTTCTGGCTCAAAAGGAGCATAACACCATGAAGGTGCACTTCTTTTAAAAGGTCCTTCGCATGGGGATTTCTCTGTGCAAGCCTGCAGCACTCAAAAGGCAATTGGTGTTTGAAAATTTCTACAGCCACAAAGCAAGTCTTTCAAATTTAGAGTGGAAAATAATGTACGGGAGAAAATAGCAACACACTTCGGATCTTCTCCACGCTGGACGCTTATACATGTGATTAATTCCAAGCACCTCTCGGTCAATATATCCCACAACATTACAAGGGGGATCCAGTTTCCCCCTAACACCACAGGTCACCTAAAATTGACAGAGAAAATATATTAGCCAGAGTAGACAAAAATTTAGAAATATGGTCACAATCACAAGTCATTTTCTGCATAATTTCAAACATAGAAATTGCTAAAGCTTGACAGAAAGAAAACTTTAACTGTGTTGAAAACTAGCAACAATGAAAAAAAATTCATTTAATGCAAAAACCATAATACAGTCCACTGAGGTATCTAATACTACTTTATAGATATTCCCACTTCATGTGTTTTGTTTATAGAGAGAGTATCAATATCGTTTGATTTGTATCCCCACTTCATGAGTGTACAGAGAGTACCAGAGACAACCAACGGGAAGCTTACAGTTAAAGTTGTCCCATTGTATATGCTGTCTGGGTTATGGACAGTGAATTGCCAGTCTGGAACATACATTCCATAAAGTAAAGCCAAGTAAACAGCAAGTATGCAAGCAAACACCAGCCTGAGATTTTAACAAATAAAATGTTCAAAATCATATCATATTAGCAGTTAACAAGAACCATACTTTCACAAACTAACCAATGCCAATAGTACAACTTGAATATTGAGAGTTGGGTGGGTTCTGGATCACTAGCTTGCGCCCTTTTTGAAAATATCTCCACCAGTGCCACAACCAAATATGCTAGAGCAATTCTCTAGAATGGGTTCAAACACAGGTATTATTCTTTTTGTACTCAGACTATCAATATAATCTAATGAAAATTATGTTTAAAAATTATGAAAATCACCTGAAGAATGCCACACCACCTTATGTATTTCATGTCAACACCATATGTTAGATTGTCCGGAGCATGAGAGAAACCACCTTCATCATTGAGGTCATCCATCATATCAAAACAAAGTATAGAAGAATAACTTTCACAAGACCGAATATATTTCAGCAGGGAGTAATGCTGAGCAAAGTGTATCTAATATCAAATACGAAGTTCCTTATTCCTTTTCTCACCCCCTCTTGAACAGGGGAACTCTTTCGTTATGCTGACATATTTTGAAAAGGAAATGCATGAGAAAAAACTAACCTTGCAAGAGCAATCCCCAGAAGAGGAGTTTGAGTGTTCTAACCAGAACCTTTTTTACAGCAAGAAGTCCATTTGGTATTCTCTGGACATCAAATGGAAGCATCAAGAAATAAAGGGCTGGTTTGAACCAAAAAGAAGAAACAAAAGGAACATAGAAACTAATGCTTGAAGCACTCATAGCCACCTATTTTGTCATTGGCAGCTAACCTTGAGAGCCAGAGGAATGGCCATCCCCACAATGAACAAAAAGAAAGGCATGACAAAATCAGCAAGGTTGCAGCCATTCCATGGCGCATGACCAATCATTGGCCACTGCCCTCCGGCATCATCAACCAAAATCATTAACTACATCACGTAGCATCAGAACATGTTAAAGCAACACTATAAATAACACTATAAATCATTATGATGGGAATAAATAAACACAGTGGAGATATTCTTAATTCACTACCAACAAACAACCCATATAAATGAACTTCATACCTAATTCAACACAAACTATATAATCTACCTGTGTATATCTAACAACATGAATTGAAAAAAAACAATAAATAACCAAGTAAATTGAACAAGTGACCAATAACAGTTCCCTTAATAGACTCTAATCTCATAGCATTCTTCATATTATTTTGATCTTTATAGCAATTTTCATAGGCTTTCAGCTCATTTATGAATGATAAGAGTACTGAAAAAACAACTGAACTGCAAAATTAAGAAAGAAGAGATAAGTACCGCAACAGTGAGACCGCGAAAGATGTCAAGCGACGCAACACGCTTTGATTTTGGCACCTTTTTGTCTGAAACAGGAAGCTCTTCGGAAACATTGAGGTTGTGTTCGGCTTTGATTTCGGCCATGCTGTTTGTGAATTGTTTTACTCAAAGTCCAACTTGAATCGGATTATGCTACTCTCAAGTCTAGTTACTCAATCAACTAATTCCTGATTGTCATGTAGAATAATTACTATAACAATATCAATTAATATAGTTGTTTAAGAAAATAATCTAGCTACTTGGTGCATATCTTCATGATTTTCAAATTATTGTTATTAGTCAACAAATGAGAATATGAGTCATATCATTTGACAGAAAAGATAAAAAGAATGATTCATATTATTATTATTAATATTTGAATTATGGACATCTATCTATGGCTTAATGGCTAACCTTCTTAAACTTTAATCCCGGTGGACCCTCCCTGCGCTGCGTTTCGCAGGTCATAATTTGTCCAAATGTGTGAAATACAAACATGTGCCACCGAATCTTATCCACGTGCTTACGATATGTACAAGATATTACAACCTTTTACATTTAATAATTGCATAGAGATTTAATTTATTTTTTTATTAACTGATTACATGAAATAAGGAACGATTGAAAACCAATATTTTAGTCAAGATATAATGAAATTTAATATTAATTAATGATTTTTTTTTTAAATTTCGTATATCAATTTAAAAAAAATAGTTTTCCAATAGAAGGGGTATAGTATTATGTTTTTGGAATTAACTTATTATTATATTTTGCAAAATATTGTAATAGTAACAAATTTAAAATGTATAATATCTTGTCAAATGGTTCGAAGAACGTGAAACGAAATAAATGTAAATAAGAAAGTTATGAACTTATTATGTTTACATAATATGTTTTTTTTAAGGTGACATTTAAAATCTTTGATGTATTATCTTATATGTCGACATGTCAAATCCTATTTGAATTCCTACCTACAAACCAATCATGTTAACTATCTTATTAGATTATCATATAATTATTTCATTAGTGATAATCAATTGTTAATTTGTTATCAAATCATTGTTAAGGAGCTATTAGACTTGTTTAGTAATTAATTCGTACATATGGCAGTCCAACTCAAATAATATAAATAAACACATACACTAGCAAAAGAATATAATAATACAATCCTTAAGAACTCTAATTTATTGTATCATATAAATGACTTGAACGTTGGAACATAATGTGAGTATCCTTACCATCTGAAATCGAAGATCGAGATTGGGAGAGCAGTTATCAGAAGGAAAAACCTTAAAATTGTGGAAAGAAAAAACCTTAAAATTGTGATGACCAAATGGATTGATTCAAAGCCTTATAAAAACACTTAAATTTTTGTTTTATGATAAATTCTGAATTTTTTAACACAATACTCAAATTAGAAATCTTATCGAAAACTTAAAACAACTTGTCAAAGAAAAGCTAAAAGAAAAAAAGAGTACATGTATTATTGGCATAAAATCCACAACTGAATTCAATTTAAGAAAGCGTAGACTTTGAGTAATTTCTCCAAAAGAAAAAAAAAATACTTGAATAAAGGATAGAGTAAATACAGATCAAACTAAAAATTATAACACTGATTTCTTATATCTTTATTTTCAAAAACGTGATTAAAACGGATATATCATTTAGGCTGATTTGAATTAATTATATAGTACACACTATTCAAAATTATATTTTTCCTTATACATAGACAATCGAAAGGATATCAATTCCTATACTCTGTAGAATAAAGAAAATATATATAATTAGCTTTTGGAGAGATGGCTGAGTGGTTGATAGCCCTAGTCTTGAAAAAATTAGTATAATCCAATGCAGGTTGGATTTTGGATTGAATTTTATTTAGTACATCCAATTAAAATGTAATTGTGTAATTTATAAGTGATTACATTCAATAGTAGTAGTTAAGCCTATTTTTATGCTTTTATAATATTTGAAAGCATATTTAATAATTTATATTTGACTTATGATTGTTTGATACATCAATAAAGTGATTGAAAGGAACGTGAAAAATATGAGAAATAAGGTAGAAGATGATGTTATTCTTTTGCTAATAATGTATACTTTTGCTAATAATGTATACGCAATGTGATCTTAATTGAAAATGTGCAAATACCCTCTGACATTAAACTGCAATAAATAATTAAATTCAAAACTAAATCCAAAGTTATAAGTTATAATGTCACCAATGGTGAAAAAGAAAACCAAAAGGGTTAACTTTTCACCTTACTTGACTAAATTTCATCTCTTACATGCATAAATCATCTCGTATACACAAACAATATGTTACATTGACAACCATTGTTAACATATTAAATTTATCAATAAGACCAACTTAGAACACACTTTTTCCTTATTGTTATAATCAATCCACTCATATACTAGCCTTTCAGGGTCATAATTTACTATTTAATCTTATTTATATTTACAAGTACATAAGTACAATCCATGTGTTAAACTCCCTCGACACCTTTACTACGCAGTTGAAAATTGATTTCGGAATTCTTGATGTCACTTCGCTACGAAGGGTTCTACCCTGAATACTGTTAATTTCCGTAAAAAATAATTTTATTGTGATTATGTTTGTTTAAAATAGTTGATAAGTAAATTGAAAGTTATTTTATCCGTCTATCTGCAAACGTGCAATGCCAACAACAACCCAAACATCAATTCTAGCCGGTTTCTAAGCGAACAGTATAAATGAAAGCTATGTGCGTCACACACGCAAAATGTGATGGTGACAATAAATCCCAAAGTTCTCTTGCATTTAGACACATAAAAAATTATGGCTGATGGATCACGATTTAGAAAACATGGAAAATTTGCACCCAAAGGTAGCTTTCAAAATTCTGTTGTCAAAGCAAACAACCCCATATGCAGGCTTATCAAGAAGTTTTGGAGACATGATCGTTTGTCTTTGGGACTTGGTTCTTTGGCAGCAAATACAATGGAAGAAAAGAAGGCACGATGAATGCAATTCCAATACCAAGTACAGCCAGTGCCACCACCCACCAAGCTTCGTGGGGTAAGCCAAATAATAGTTCATCACATACTGCCGTATCAACATGAGAGAATACAGAATATTAGCAAATAATGGAAACGATTGTAATACTGGAGTGAAGTCAGTTCCAACAATCTAAAAATATCAGATAAACTAAAGGGTTAAAGCTTGTAATGAAGCATAGGAAGTCACAATCATATCAATTATTAATATACTATGCATAAAGGTTACCTATATTGAAGATAATAAATTGCCTCTCTGGCACATGCTGTTTTGCAGGAAACCCTTCTGACTCAACAGTTACTAATACTAGCGGGAATTCCTCCTGAATAAAGTCAATAACGTAAGCACATATAAACTTTTCAGAAACTTTGGAGTACATGGCTTCATACTAGTATTGGACCTGACTGTTGTCGCTCTTAAAAATTAGCTTTTCAGTGTTGAGCAATCTCCTGTTATTGTTCAACATCACATCCGACTTGTTTCTCTTCAGTTGTATGGAAAAGCTAGCAGGTATCTGGTGTTTTTATTTAGTGTGTCAGTTTCCAGAGGAAAGATCCTCTGCAAAGAACTGAAGGAAGACAATATATACATACAGAAGCTGGATATGATATCTTCACTTCATACCACGTGTGAGGTTTCAGGCCCTGTAATTGATAAAAGCGAGAGCCACCTTGTAATGGCATAGTTTCTCTCCACAGCTCTTCTCCAACTTTCAAAATTTTGTCCTCAACCCTACCACAGCAAACAGTTGAGAACTGATAATTGAGGTGAATTCTGATATGAGACCAAACAATTAAGGTGAATTCTGATATTAGACCAAACAATTAAGGTGAATGTATATACAATTGAGGATTTTTATACACTCACTTATTCCCAAAGCAGGGAGTTGGGCCATTCACAATGATAAGCAGAATGCAAAGCAGAATAAGCATATTGCACATGCAAATGCAATGCATTGATAATGAAACACCTAGATCTTCAACTCAAACCTGCAGAAGAATAGTATTTAGTACAGATTGAACCATTTCAAACTGGGTAGAATTTAATATTGCAAAAGACCTTTTATGAACTGCACCACCTGTCATCAGATGAAGAGGGGCATTTCAAAGGATAAAAGAACATACAATTGAAGCTGACTTAATGAAAAAGCTAGGGGAGAAAGTGATAAAACGTCAAATACTCATTGTTATTGTGTTTCCCAAACTTATTTCGTTTTAGATGGATTCTAAGGTGGACCATGCACCACAATTAAGACCCCGTAGATTCATACAAGGTGCACAATCCCTCCCTTCCTTTTCTTCATTGGCACCATGCGCCATCTCCAGAGGCAATTTTCAACGATGATGTCATTTTTTCCACTTTATCTCCCTCTCCAGAGGCAATATATAGACAGCCTTTTTTCTGACACTAAAGTAATGTGCGTGAGTGAAAACCTACAGTTTGCAAGAACCCTCTACTTAAACCATAAATTGTCAATTGAAAAGTCGGAGGCTAATAGTATATACGAATCATACTATAAATTTTTCCTTAATGTCACTCATCGATTTTGAACTTTACTAATAACCTAATGACAGATATTGAATTTATTCTTCTAAAAAGTTGACATCATAAACAATAACATATTTCGGGTAAGATCAATAAAGAAGAGCACCAAGTACAAGCAATCATAAAATTCAGAGCAATAACTTGTATTGAGCTTTAACTAACTATAGCTTAAGAAGCATGAACACAAAGGGGCAACAAAATTTGAAGCACCCCATGGTCTTGTTTGGGACATTAATAAAATGTAATGGAATATCAAGTTCTACTTCCTTTTCCTTGGATGGAATAAAATTATTGTAATATTCTTTTAGATAATAGACTTTAAGTCTAACTCAATCTTATAAAACCGATTTTGTAAGATGTGATTGCACTCACTTGTATAGTATATTTTTGTCATATCTCTAGTTAATATAAGATCTTCATCAATGCACTCCTTCACGTGAGGAATGGACATCTCAAGAGTAAAAATGAATATTTGTGAGTGGTCTACAGTTGCTCGATAGTTGGTAACATGATAGGCTCAACATCCCTCAGGATAAGTTTTTGTACTATCTTAGAAAGTAGACTTGCCTAATTCAATCTAACAAAACCAGTTTTGTAAGACAAAGTTTGCACTCACCTCTATAGTATAATTTGATCATGTCTTTAGTCACTGTGTAATCTCCAATAAGTTTCATCCTGTTCTAAACTGTCTACCAAACACTATCTATCTACCAGTCTAGGTTGGTACACTACGTGATCCATCTCTAACATAAGCACAACTCTAACTCCTTTTTCAAAAATGACACCAAATTAGTTGCATATTTAAAATGTAAAAAGAGCTGTTACGGGAGGCAGTCCAATCCAATCTAATTAGCTTACAGGCTCAGGCATACTCTTCCCATAACGAAGTTCCCTCTTCAAAACTCAGGGTGTTATCAAAGGACTCACAAGCATATGCACCTGGCTTACTTGGATTGAATCATGGAGAACACCATGCTACTCAACAATAGACAACGACACAGGACTAGAATAAACATATATAGTAATTAAAATTGGCCACTGTCTTTCCCTACTCTGGAGAAACTAAACTGTTGAGGTTCTGGTCAGGAAACAACCATTCTCCTGTTTTATCATCAGGGAAATGCACTTCAACATGGGGTCCATCAACATCAACCAAAGCTTGCTTGCACGCTTAGTTTTACAATGAGAGCAAGGTTTAGAAAACAATGTTTGTTCCCACATGGAGCACATGAATATATGATTTGGCTAAGTCACATCATTCCAGAGCCAGAGAGGAAAGGCAGCCCATTGATTTAATTACCATGTACTAACTGATTACATATGGTTAAAGATATGAAATAAATTGTTATTCACCATCCATTCCAATTTAACTTCTGAAAGCATTGTTATCAGACTCGAGAGTTGACTTCTACGAGTTTAAGTTTTCGCTTCTCTTAACCGAGTTGACTCGGAAGCAAACTCGGTAAATTCGGCCAAACTCGCGAGTCTGCAACCGAGTGAGCAAGTGTGAAGAAAAACCAAAAACGACCCACACATGGGTCGTTTTGATTAGTTCGATTTAGGGCTTTCATACCTGGACTAGACCTACAACGTTGGATTTAGGGTTCTCGCGTCGCCGTCGTCTCGTCGTGGATCTCGCCGTCGTTTCACTGTGCCTCGCCGTCTTGGTTCGTCTCGCGTTCGTCTCAGTTCGTCTCGATTCCGCTCGCGTTCGCCTTGCCGTCTCGGTTCCCTCGCGTTGTCTCGGGTCGTCTCGCCGCCGCCGTCGTCGTTCGTCGTCGCGTCGCTGGTTCCGTTTCGCTGGGTGGAGATGGTGCCCAAAAAGTAGCTTGAGTCAGATACCAAGATGCTTGTTTTTACTACATTGGTGAAAAGCCAGGTGTGAATAGTTAAAAAAATTAATATTGTCAGTAGATATTAAGTACCCTTAGAAGTTATTAGAAAATTTTATATATCTCACTGTAATCAATACTTTAGGTTAGCATTCTCTATACACACAGACTGATAAATGGTTTCAAATCAATCAATTGAATAAAATATTCTCTCATTAACATTAATCATTCTCAAGTTGGTATTAAAGCCACAGCTTCTAACAGTACACTTAATATCCTACTACCAACAATTACCAAGAGAACAATTATATAGCATGTGAACAACGAATATCATTGGTGCTTCACATAAAATATTTTTTTCACATCAAACTTTGATAGCAAATTCAGAATAAAAAAACTTGTGTAAGAGTTTAGAATGTGGAGAGAATATTATCAATAGAATCCATGCAACAGAGCTAATCAATCCATTGCATAGCATGACAGCATAACATCAAATTCTAAGGGGTATTTTATATTTACTTTTAGTTTTTTGGACTTTTGTTTTATGATTGACAGAAAATACTGACTAGCTTAGCTGGTAAAGAAAGGAAATACAATGAAAGAATGGAGGGATTGCGAACCAAAATTGTTAAGCTAACTGAAGAAAATCTCAAGTTCTGGTTGTCAATGTTCAAATTCATTACTGCCAATTGCCAATTTTAAAAGTGATAACAAGTACTAATTTTATTCAATATGATTCTCCCACCCAAAACTAATTGACCAATTTAAAATTTACTAACATTTGCTTCTTCTATTAATATCTTACCTAACTAACAAGATCAATAACATTACTAGTTATCAACACAACAAATTGAAGAACACGCATGAACAAAGGTCCAAGTTGTGGACCCTGCAGCCTTGTCATAATTGCTCAATATACATGCCTACATGCTAGTCTCCCTCATATATACATATCCCTTAGCAGGGGAGTCCTAACAAGCCAACACCCTCAAACATGTACCGTGCAGTCAGATTAAATTTTCCCTTGCATGCTGCCCTCATTTTTTCCTTCTAAAAATGGATACATGCCATCACCTTTTTCCAATGTGTGTGTGTGCGAATATGCAACACATTACTTTTTTGACATATAGCTTTCTCTAGCTATTGCTAGCTGGTCTGTAATTACTTTTCAGTAAATGGAGAAACACCAAGTGGTGCTCCCTACTTCCTCTACATCATAACTAACCTTTAAGTCTAATTTTGAAATTGCTTATAATTCCACCGTTCACGAGGTTTTAATAGCTCAAAGAAAGTAGATATCAGTTCATACCGAAAGTTGCAAGGAGGTTAGGCAGAACAGATATGCATTTCAAACAAGGAGTCTGATTAATGTTCGTGATGATGGCCAGCGGTAGGAAAACATGGGAGAAAGATAATGAAAAACAAAGTTTACCAAGTGCAACACTGCCACATACCTACGTTTATATTTGACATTTTTGACATAATATGTTGAAATCAAACAAAAATAAATGCAAATCCAACATAGTTTGGTGAAAATCGATCAAACAAACTCTAGATTATAGAGATAAAATCCAAATCAGATTAAAAATATAATCAAAATATAATCAAGGAAACACAAATTGAATCATCAAACCCTATATTAATTAACAAATCCCAGATTACAGACATGAGAAAGCAAAGGAGACAAACCTGAAACTAATCACCGAGAGAGGAAGCTTCAGAAGCTTTGAAGGATGGAGCAAGTATAGCTTTGAGGGGCTTGAAAAAGTGTGCTTAGGACAGAGAAATTCAAATTCTTCAAATTTTTAAAGAAATTTCAAATTTCAGTTTTAATTAATTGAAATTAATATAGAAATTATTTTTAAAAATAGTTATAACACTTTAACTTATACTTATAAATTAATATAAAAATTATTATAAATAGATTCACCTTTTAAATATTAAAAATGTTCTTCTACCACCATTTTCAAAATTAAAATATTAATACCAGTATAAACATGGCGTCATAATAGTATAAAATTATTTTAGTATATATGGAACTTATAAATTATAATCAAATTAAAATATGTTAAATTATAGCTGAGAAAAACTCAAAAAAAAAAATTAACTTTATTTATTAGAATTGAAGAAGAGTAGAAAATAAAAGAAAAGAGGAAGAATAATGTAGAAAGTTAAACTGTTTAAATTGAATTAAAGTAAATAATAATAATGAAAAGTTTATAAAACTATTTGATTAATGCGAGAGAATAATTTTTTATATTAATATAATTATAAGATAATTTAATTTGATTTATTATGATAAAAATTGTAAATAATAATAATAATAAATTATTTGTACAGTATTTTTTGCGCAAATATTTTATGATAGTAAGAAAAGTTTAAATTGATAAAACTTTTTCGTTTTTAAGTGTTTTAATACTTTTTAATTCTCGATTTTGGCACTTTGTATACATTTATTTCTTTGCTGTCTAAAGAACTATTCCAAGAAATTGAATTATATAAATATTAACATGAATTTAACGTATATTGATTTAAAAGGTTATTATATTTTAATATATTTATAGTAATTAAATATATATTTATACATATTTTTAGAAATTATCATACTATGGTATAAAATATTAGCATTACAAACTTAAAATAGGAAATAAAATCGTATTAAATTACATCAATGTGAAATAATTTATAAATCTAATATACTTTTAGCATATTTGGTAACACTTCAGCATATATTGAATTATAAATTTGTTGTACTTTAACATAATTAAAAAATAATGAAGGTTTAGATTGAGAATGGCCTTAGAAAGCATAGTAAAGAAAAAAAACAATTCATAAATATTTGATTTGATTTGTTTTATATTCTTATTCATTCCTATTATAATTATTTTATTACAAATTCAACATGGTTTTCTGTACAATACAACACACTGTTAAACTTCGGACGCCAAACTTAATAGTCTAACCCATCAATAACCTCAATAAAATACAACGAATTCAATTAAACGTTACCTTAAACAAATTTTTCAAATTTGTGGTGTATATAAAACATGTTTATATTAAATAAATATATTTTCTTAGTTAAATTCGATGTTTAAAAAGTTTAATCTAACTTTAAAATAATTTATTTTATAATAAAACTTTAAAGCACACCTAAAATAATGATAAAAATAACGGGCTGTAGATGACTGGTAAAAAAAATCGACATGGCCTAATAGGTTCAGTTTCTATTTATATAACTATTTTTTTAGTCTCCACTAACTAATTTTATCAACTAATAACCAGGTCCTAGTTTCCCAGCAACACAATTATAGGGAGTAGTAAGCCAGCTTCTTGCAATATTTTAATTGCAATCAGAATCTTCTTAGGTATAATGGCTAGAAACAACAGGAACTCTTCTGCTATACAAATAATGTCAAAAAAGAATTACAGTGAACTACAGTACATCAGAGGAAGATACTCACTCAGACAAAGGAGGAAGCTTCATGAAGCAAATGAGTGAATACAAAGAACGTCAACCTAAAGAATGATTGACTTGATCATATGGCATGCAGTGAATATACGAAGAACTTGTCCCCACCGAGTTCGAGTAAAAACACAAACTTTTATTAGTTCTGTGTGAATATGTGTATTTACTTTCCAATGCCAAGTTCTTTTGATATGTCTCTTGTCAAGCTAAATTGCAAAGTATTATGCCACGGAAATAACGTGCGGGTCACAGGAAGCTTTCTCCGAAGATCCTGCAGATAATTTAATGAATAGCTTTCAAATTCAACAGATCATGCTATAGATATACGTAAGAAAGGCATCAGACATAGCTTTCTCTTTTTATTACCTCTTTCAATCTTACACCCAGGTAATTCGGATTAATCATATAAATTATATATAAGATCAATAACTAATTCAGTCAGTAGAGGGATGAAAAAGAACAACTTAAAGGTGTTCTGTCTCAGTCATGACACGGATGCTTAATGAGAAATGTTAGGTACATAGCATTGGTTTAATGGGAATCAAAAATCACCAGAGACTTCACAGAAATGCCACATCTGAAGCTTAGATTAAAAAATGCAGGATGACATAACAGGGGTTACCTTGAAAGTCGAATCAGGAAGGTTTAGATATGATGCCTGTCAAGTTATGGTCATTAGTAAACCAGTGCACATTATTAAAGTAGAAAGAATGAAAAACCCTAGCCACAACAAACAAATTCAGAACCTCAAGAGAAGCAAGGTACTCCGTTTCATGATGACGAATAATGCTGGTTATGGCAAGTGCACATTCTTCGGGTGCCTAACATAAAATCAAATAATAAAATATTAATAGATAAGCTTTAACAGACACATAATCATATAAATGTTGTCTTCCATAAATAATCAACCTTATCATTTTATAACAGACATTTACTAAAATATTCTCTGGCTTGTAGAATACAAGTACATTTATAGGAAAATAACTATGGAAAGACTTCAGCAGTGCATCCACACCTAATAAAAATAAAATGTCTAATGCTGATTTTTGGTAACCTGAAAAAGAGTTGCGTCTTTGCATTCGTGTTTCGCATCTAGCTGCACATTTCCTTCCTCGAAATAATGGGCACCCACCTGAAAATGGGTTAAAAATTCATAATGTTTTAAGAACCTTGCACCATATCATTCAAAATTAAAGCACAAATATCTATGCAATATTACCTGCATTTTACCCTTTACTTCCACTGTTTGTTCATCATATTTGAACTCAATATTCCATACTGAAGACCAACTCCCGTTGCTATAAACAGAAGCCAAAGAAAAATTAAAGTGTATTGACATTATTAATGTATCAATGTTCTTATTTGGAACTAGTATGGTTGAAAGTATCAATCAAAAAGAATAGTTGGAATTTCAGTCAACTTATTTCACAAACCAGAAATTCTGTGGGCTATGCCTAGCAGCAGAAATCACCACAGCAAGCTCAAAGTCAGAACCTGGGCCCTCTAAATCCTTTCCATTTATGCAGTAAACAGAGCAGACACCTTTAGGGTAGGCTTCTTCAACATATTTAAGTACTTCAGCGTCCAGATTGCATCTGCAGTAAACAAATACCGTGTAATGCAATGTATAACAATAAAGATATAAAAGTGTGGTATTCAATTTACTTTATTAAAGGGATAAATCTCTATTTCATGTCCTCAAACATCAACAATATAGTTTTTTTATTTAAAAGAAAAAATAGCCAGATATTAACCAAAATCAGTATCGAGTCTACTTGCTAACTAAAACACAGTACACATTCCCAATAAAACACCTCCAAGGAAACCACAAATCTATGTGGAGTAAGAATTAGCATTGAAAAAGATATTTCCAGAGCAATCTACTGTAAACAAGTTCGAACATGTAAAAGTTGACGAATAATATATAACTGAAGCAACAGAGATGAATTTATTTGAAAAGAGAAAAAGTTCAATGAAATTTAACATGAATCAGTATGTTCTGCCACTGAATAACTGGTAAAGGAACATTAGATTATCAAACATGAAATACTTCAACCATTAAGAAAATCAGAGAATTACCGAAATTCTTCGATATAAGGAGATGGAAGTTCTTCGTCTGTGGCAGGTCTCACCTCTTTACAAACCTATTCACCACAAAAGTCACAGATAGTTAACGTAAAAATATTTTCATGATTTGATTAGTCCCCACTTTCAACTAAGTTTTTCTTGCAATGTTGACGTATCAAGCTAAAACGCAAGTTCCAGCAAACAAGTTTAAGCAAGCATAGAGTTGAACCCTATAATGCTGCATTGTACACATCGATATACTAAAGTTGAGATCAATGCATGAAGATCCAGATTACAGTAAATCTAAACATAACTTGTTCCACTTCCATTACTACTAAAGCCGAATCAAAGAAATTAAAACTAGTGAGCATAACAAATGTCCAGTCTCCTCATTCCCTTCCTTAAAAAAGAAACGAAAAGTAAAGCGAAGCACGGATATTAAAACTCAAAAACAGCTCCTGAAATAGTATGTAAGAAATTACGGTACTCGGTACTTACTTGTTTAACATGGTCAACAATTGCTACTTGAGCAGTTCTAGGTTCAAGAAATGCATTACCCTCGAGTTCACCAAAGGAAGTAACCAGCACCTGCAAGCACGTGCGAAGTCCAACAAGAAATTGGAAAATAAAATCCACTGAACGAACTAAAAAAGAAATGAAAATTGACGAGGAAACCCTAGGAAAATAAGTTGTTGAGTGAGTGGGAGAGAAAGAGAGAGAGAGAAAGAGAGAGAGAGAGAGAGTTACGTCTCCGCTACGATTGGACATTTGAAGGGAAATGAAGTGGGATTTGTTGTAAAAGGGAAAAGCCTCGGAAGCGGCCTCATTGTACAAATCGTCGCTGTTCAGAATGGATTTGACATCTGCAGAAAGGATTCGGGGATTAATCGAATTGTGGAACAATAGATAGATAGGGGAAAAGGAAAAAGGAAGAGGAAGAACCTTTCGCAACGTATTGGATTTCCCCGGGAGGAGAGTTGAGGAGGAACCATTTGGCGATTTCCACTTTGTGCTTATCGCTGAGCTCTGATTCTTCTTCTTCTTCGGCCATGTCTGGGTTTGGAGGAGAAAACGCGATTTTATTTAAAATAAAATGCGAAATGAAACGAAGATCTCATTGTCTCTTCGTCTCGTCTTTTTCTGAATGATATAGAAGACGAGAGAACGCTTCTTCGCCAATCAGGCTTGTGGGCTCCACAATTCAAAACATAATGGGCCCAACCTCCTCTAATAATCATACTTAATACATCGTTGTGTAATGTGTGGAGCTAGTGTGTGTGATCTGTAAAGTTTGTTTATTGCATAGGCCATGGCTCGCGGTTTCGGCTCAAATCATTTTGCTCCGCAATCACGCTCTCTCACCATTATACGTTACATTACCACTTCCATAAATTGCTAAAAAAGCTCAAAGAAAATCCAACGCCTGAAGTACCTAACAGTATTCATGTTCCCCAAATCGCAGTACTACCATTAACTAGTAGACAAACCAGTTATTGTGATTTATGAAGGAATAGGTTTGAGTAATGTCGGCAATGATAACCGTTTTTAAAACTTTTATTATTTAATGCATCAATTGAAAACAAAAACACTAGATACACTCATTTTACACAAATACTAGCAACTCCTTCAAAATTCTAAATATTTTCGTCTGTAAATGATGAAACTTCTATCACAAAACTTGGCAATATAAAAGCAGCATGTATAATATTTTTGTTTAAAGAAGTATGCTTTCTTTCATAAAACCAAGCTATCTAACAAAAAAAAATTGCATTTGGTCAGTAAAGAATATAGGAATAAATCTCAATCATTCAATTAAAATAGATTATTAAGCTCAAATTTAAAAAATTTACGATCAAGTGTTGATATATAATTATTTGAGCAATTAGTTCAATGTTGAGGTGAGAAGTGAAATAGTAGCCACTGAAAATATTTATAGAACATATTTAATGAAAGTGCGATGCATATACTCGAGATATTTGTATGCTCCTTTTTTTTTAAACTGGGAATTGCTTTTAGAAAATCAAAATTGCAACTCACTAAAATGAATTTTCTAAAAAATAACAGTATACATTAGACAATAACTGTATATATATTACATGAATTTTATTCTTGTCCTACTCGGAGCTTTCCATAGCTTTTCAAAAAGGATAGTAAGAACGGGCTTTTACAGTTCTACCTTCAGGACGACGTGCCAGAATATAATTCCGCCCTCAAACTAAATAAACTATTCCTCAGCAATTTTACTACGTTTAACTGCTTGTCTAACAAAAACTCAATTATTTTAATCGAAACCCGAAGATTTGAATTTACACACCCTAGAACTATGTTTTCAGTGATGGACGTAATTCCACTGCCGTAATAGATTTGCCTCCAAAAACTGCTTCCATGCCTTTAAGGGGCCTACCTCTCTACTACAGCCGGCGGAGTTCTTCGTTTCATTATTCATAAATATGCCTCTGGCAGCAAATGACACAAGCTCCATCTGATCAGTATAACTGCGCATTCTGTATGAGAATCCAGCTCTCCAACCCTGATCACCATGAGATTGTTGAGGCTGAGAAACATTAACATTTGGGAGGGAAACTGTTTCTTGTCTCTGTTTGGAATCATCTTCAGACATGAAGCTATCTATTCCAAATAATTCCCAATCAACCTGCTGCAATATTTCAGATGTTCGTTCAGTGCTGCGTGAGGAGTCATCTTGTAGTTGCATTTCCTGTTCAGCTAAAGCGTCAACCTGGGCCTTCAGTTCATGCAACCGATCGCCAATTCTTGATGCTATTGCATCATACAGTCGTCTTCTTGGCACATCCAAGCCTTTCTCCGTGTCAAGTTCAAGTATATCATCAAAATTGATCGGATCACCAATGAGAACTGTAACCTAGAGAATCCAAGCATGTCATACTGATCAGAGTATGAAATTTAAACTGAAAAATAAAAAGCAACTAAAATTAATCCCATCAATAAATATCTATGCCAGGCAATGCAGAATCTAGATTCTGTCATTGAACATCTTCATCCGAGGGAGTGAGAAACAAATCCAAAGTTAAGGCGCATGGAGTGCAGCAGTCTAACTCCATGCAGCAATGAAAACCCCATATATGCTGATAAAATATTATAAGAAACGAATAAAGAATATGTACCATTTTGCCTATTCTGGGAAAGTTAGCACCTATAGGCATAATCTCCTGCATCCCTGTATGTACAAATGGGACAACAAGGGGCGTGCTATCTCCATCCAGGACCAACCTGATGGTAGAAGTTTAAGTCAAGAACATGTTTTACACTAATAAATTAAAAATTAGCAGAAAATAAGAGAAGTAAAATTTAGGAGAATACAGTATTGACCCCATACACATGAACAAGGTTACTAAAAATAAAAGAAATAATAGTACAAATATGAAACAGTCCCCATAAACATAGTCTCCAAATGTAACATAACAAGCTACTTTAGAAATTAATAATTCTTGAGTTATTATGTACCATGGCAAATATTATCCTTGGTCGTAAATTACCATCACATTATGACTGCAGCACAGATACATATAAATAAACATATTTGAACCTTGACTACATACATGGCATAAAATCATACGAACATAACCTAAAAAATATATTGTATATTAATGATATCAATACATCAAAGTTTAAAAAAGATCGTGCTTATATAAATAAAATAAACAAATCATAAGCCAGAATAACATCTTACATCATTAAATTTTTGAAGTAGAAAATTATCGAATTTTACATCCTTATCAATTCCAGAACTAACATGACAGAGTTCAATATATTTTAGTTTCCATTCAAATTCCAGGCTTATCATTTGAGCAAATAACAATAATTTTTGGCACGTAATGGTAATAGTACACACGTTTTTCAGAACTTATCTGCATAATTAGAAACATTGAGTTATACGTTCCTAACTTCTATTGGAATATATGGAAAAATAAATTGCAAAAAATTTCTTCAGAACCAACTATTTGTTCAATTAATAATTTAAATCGTAATACACTAAACAATCAGAAAATAATCTTGCTGTGAGACAAACAAAAGTATAAGCAAAACCAGGCTTGCATAACAAGAAACAAGCAAAACTTAAAGTTAGCATTCTACTGCAAACTACTACGGAACTATGTTACCTCCCAACACCTCTCTTGGAAGAGCCCATGGTTTTTCCACCATCCCGGGAGCGGCTACCTTCTGGGAATATGTGGACCCAGCTACCATGGTTCAATTTTGAAATGGCCTTATCCATTCCCTACAGAGGAGAAAGTAGATGGAATTACAATCATCCCTAATTACAGAAGTCTCAGTTCAGAGAGGCAAGGGGGAAGCAAAAGACAAATGAAGGATAAGAAAAGATAAATACAAATCAGAGATACTCCATTGATTACAAAAACCAACACTCTAGAATAGGAAGTAGGTGAAGAACTTACAAAATTGTTTAACACAGCAGACCATGAAGATAAAATGAGTCATTTAAGAGTAATACAAAGCTAAAAACAAAGAACATTGAGATCTTCACCAGAGTTTAGCTATTATCATAGACTCAAAAGCCTCAAATTGGATGACAAAAGTTCAAGAGAATCATTCACCAATATTACAAACAATGTAAAAGGCTATTAGCTTATGTCCGTTAGATCCATACCTCCTGATAAATCCCATCACCCCGAGAAACTGGCAAGACTTTGACAGATCGAAAGAATGCAGAAGTAACGGGGTTTTTGAAACACCTATCACTTGCACAAAGCGTCCATCTAAGATTCCTAGCATCCAAAAGAACACTAGGAGGAAGCAGAGAAGCAATCACAAGCGGATCATCCACGGAAGCAACATGATTGCTGACCTGAAAATGAAAAGGCAAAAGCAAAGCCTCGTCAAATAATTAAATCCAAACAAAAATAGATTCCTCTTCCAATGCTTCGACGAACACGTACCGTAAGAAGAGGTTTACCCTGAGGCCTATGCAGCAAGGCAGAGTGCAGTTTTTCTAAACCATACACCTATTCTCCCACACATAAAACAGTCGCATGAATATCAGAATGCAAGACATAACAAACCAAACGAAGAAACATACGTGGCATATCATACCTGCACACGGTTAAATCCATTCATAAACACGTGACAAACATTTCCAAGAACAGGAACGGCAACTGCTTGCATCATACGAACAAGAGTTGAATCTTCTTCCGAACTGAAATTCCTGGTAACTTTAAATACATAGGCAAAAAACATCAAGCGAAAAACCTAGCACATAGCACCTATCGTATTTTAAATTTGAATCGCGACACAATATCCCAGAAAAAATATTTACGGATTGATTATGAAAGCGTGAATTAGTGAGGCACCTCGTTTGCGATAGAAAGAGGTGGAGGAAGGCAACGATTCGGTCCGGAAATGATGAAATCTCGTAAGCCAACGTTTAATAGTGGAGGAGAAGTAGGCGTCGGCGGCGGGAATGAAGGTGTGGTGTTGGCGGCGGCGCCAATGGCGGTCGACGGCAACTCGGAAGCGGTCCCTGAGCTGTAACTGCAGGGATCGCGCCTTACTCTTCCAAACATCACTGCGATCGAGACGGGGCATGGATGAACAAAAGGGAAGAGAGAGGGAGAGAGAGAATGTAAGAGAAGAAATGAGTTTCCGAAGAATTGGGGCGAGCAGTTAGTGGCAGAGCTGAAGTAACAAAACGTTAGTGTAAAAGGAGAAAACGATGGGATGGAGCAATTTCTAACACCGTCTATTGACTAGGGCATCCACTAACCTCTCTTCTTCCTTGTACTCTCTACCCTATTTAGAAGCAAACGTTCTAGTAATTTATTATTAATTTTTTTTATTTATGACATTTATATTTATGGATTAATTTGGGGATCGGATGGATAGGGATGACCCACTCCAGGGGCATCACACGTGTACCTTTGTCATTTATAAGGACCCGCACCGGAGATGTTTGTTGGATACTATTCCTATTAAAATTAATCTCTTATATTACTACAATTTGTCACATATAAGTTAGAATTTTATGTTTAGGCCTCGACTAATTTTGGGTTTGGCTAAATTATAAAGAAAAATCAATACATCCACTTTTTATTTTCATTCTATAATTTATTTTTGTCCCTTACTTAATTTGTAAGCAAGGATATTTGGATAAGTTTCTCTATCAACGTGAATAAAAAAATAGAAAAATAAGATAAGACACAATTCTATATAAAAGAATTAACTTATATGTAAAATAAAAATAAAAGTTAAAAAAAAACACACACACAAATAATTCATATATAAAGTAGTTTTAGTTTTAATTTTTTTTTTTTACTTTTTTTCTTCTGTGAACGTTTGTAGAACAGTGTATTTAGATATATCCGGCATATAATTCCACAATCTATATTATATATCAGCAAAAGCAGGATTTCTTTTATTTCTATAACGATATATGAAGAAATACAGTCTTACACAATTTTTTATAAGTTTATTATTTAAATATTTATTTTTTAAAATTTAAATAACTATCTATAATAAAAAAACCACCTAAATAATGAAAAAATTATTTTTTAATAAAAATCATGTCATAATTTAATAATATATTCCCATTTCAATAATTATTATAATTTCTATTAAAAATAGACGGTATTAAATTATTTATCCTTTAATAAATATAAAATAAATTATTTAATTTTTATTTAATAAAATAAATAATAATAATTTCTCTTTATTTTAAAATAACTAAATACTTTCTCTTTTTAAAAATAACGATTATATATATATAACAATTTATCCTTTAATATAAAATTTACCCATTAATAATAAATAATAATTTATTTATTTTTATATAACAGTTACATATATAATCATTTACCCCTTTAGTAATTAATTAAAAAATAATAATACTAGTAATCCTCAAAAAATATAAGGGTTATATACAATAATTTATTTTTTAATAAATAAAATAGATATATTTAAGTCAATACAATTTATTTTGTTGTAGTATATTTTATTTTCTATTCAAATTATTTTTAAAATATTTTATACATTTATCAGATAAAAACAAATATTATATTTATTTAATGAAATAAATAATTAAATAATCTTTTTTCAAAATAAATAATATTTTCTTTTAATAATAACATCTACATAATTTTTTAATATTATTATTTATAAAATTATATGTATATACATAAAACAAAGACCGTATGTTGTTTCAACAAACACATGTTTTCAATTTTATCTTTCAACAGCTACATCAGTCTCCTCCCATTCTCTCTCTAATTTTTGGTCTTCACTTTCTAAGAAAAAAATACACTTAACTGCTATTGTACATTGATAAAAAAAATGGCTATATTTCCAACAAATTAAATTGAGTCTAAAAAATATAAAATGGAAACAGGCAATGTCTATATTTCTGCTAATATTTTGTTTTACCTTATTAAAAATCATCACACTTCTATATCAACCTTCTAGATACTTACTACTAATTTTAAATGAACATTACGGAGAAGAAGTTTCTTTACATATGCAAGGATAAGGTGTGGAATGATTCTTTTTCATATTAAGTGCACATTGAAATTTCTTGCTAAAAAGAGGCACCCAATTTCAAATAGAACATTGTAGAATCAAGCTTGAAAATGTAATCAATTGGTTTTAATTATAGTTGTGTACATTTTTCCTTTTGATTCCTACACTTAAAAACTATTTGTCTTTGTCCCCCATACATCACCTCTAAACTTGGTCTGACTATAAAATCATTCATGATTGCTCAGTGACTACGCAAAATCAATTAGGAAGTGAAAGAGCTCATAAAATTGTGCTGTGATGGCATAGAATTGCTAAAGAATATTAGTTAGCCCATAAAAATTACACGAGCATATACATTACCTGACATAGCTATAGGTGACCTATCAGTTTGGAAGAAATATCTTATGCAATCTTCACTGCAAATGAAATTGACATGCATTGTTCGTTTAAGCTTCGGCAATCTTCATTTATATAAGCTGGTGTGTCGTCGGGAAGTGAAAGTACGTCATACTTATGTATCTCGATCACGACATCAACATATGAATATTTGATAATTTCTGGTTTCAGATCCAACATTCAAGTAGTTCACATCAACAGCGACACGCCCAAGATCATCTACAGGGAGGGTGGAAGGTGAAAGTACACACTAAAAAGTCAACCTTTCTGAGAAAATTTCAAGCTAAAAATGTCAAGTTTCAGGACTCACAAAGCAGCAGTTCAGAAAAGAAACAGAAACCCTAACCTTCATACATAGTCCTTGCAAATTTTACATAATCAGGTATTAGATCTCTGTATAAGATTCCATCAGGACGAGCATCCAGCACTACCAGAACACCTGTGCAATTGATATTATTAAGCCAATGATTAATTATCAAAGCCTAGAAAAGTTTATCAATGGTAAAAATGGATCAGAATGAGTGAAGAAAATGCATTATTAATTATAAATGAACTCTAGTAATCCAGATCTTGCCCAAATGTGATGCAACTCTAAGAACAGGAAGAGGTTACAGAAAGGACCCAGGCTCTCCCAATTAAAATTTTGATCTCCAGGATGCCACAATCTAGTTTCCCTCCTCTTTCTTATGCAACTCATCTCTTGACAGTTACAACCTCGCCTACTATTCCTTAGCTTATTTCACTTACTATACAAGCTAGTTATTGAAGGTCTGTCAATTGTTCAGCATCCAGTTTGTATTCAAATAAACAAAAAATAGAGATAAAAAAAATTAGTGAACATGTTTTAGAAAGGTAGGACCGAAGGTCTCTATGATATCAATGTCAATGTAGTGTATGAAAACAGTAGACATGTTAAAACATCCATATTATGCAAAAGTGTGTTCACCTGCAAGTGAAGTACGAAGGACACATACCTGAACAAAAGGGAAAAGAATATAAAGAAAGTGATTTTTGTATATATAACCATTTGTGCGCGATGCATGTGAAAGGGAAGAAATAACTAGAGTTATCTAACTATTGTAGAAATTATTAAGAACTCAGTTTAAGCCGAATTCATCTTTACAAAACCAATTTAGTAAAGTGAGATTTGCACTTACTTATATATTATTATTCGACCTTATTTTTAGTCAATGTGCAATCTCCAACACCCCCCTCATGTCAAGGTATAAACATCTTATGCATCCCCCCTCATGTCAAGGTATGAACATCTTATGCATGTAGGGATGGCATAGGGTGGGGGCTATTGTAGGTTTGATTATCCCATCTCCATCCTTGGAGTAAACATATTCATCCACATCCTCATCCCTAAAGTAAGAATTTCATTTAGATATCCATCCTCATAGTTAATTCAAAGGTCAAATGGTAAAAAAGTAAAAATGATCAAATGTGTAACCTAAAAATAAAGGATTTGGACTAAATGACACAATAAGCCTAACAAACCTCGTTAGGATAAGTTTTTCTACCATATTAGAAAGTGAGTTTAGGACTAACTCCTCCTCACAAACAGGCTTGGTAAAGTGAGGTTTGTACTCACTTATATATTATAATTTTGTCTTATCTTTATTTGATATGGGATCTCCAACATAATGTATTATATGTAGCAAAACCATTGTGTTGATTGTTTGAAAATTATAGCGCTAGTGTCATACTTCTTGGTTTTGGATTTGTGGAATGCTTAGCGTCATACTTCTTGGTTTTGGGTTTGTGGAATGCTTCCTTGGAAGAGCTCTGGATGATTGACGATGGATAAGCTATGTCTTTATTATTGTTAGAAACCTCACATTGATTACAGATAAAGTCAAATTACAGTCTATTGATAGAAGCTGGATTTGACTAAATTCAGTGGCAATTCTTAGTGGAAAAGAGACTTTTTATCAGAATAGTGGAGAATCTGGAAGCAAAAATACAGAAGCTGTGAAGAAAAAGGATAAATAGAGACAAGTGCAGTTAGTGACATCTAGCTTGAGCGTGAAATCCTAAGATTGAGCTAGATGTTACTAAACAGACACGTGACCTAGTTTTGACCTA
>Ga0209489_103550_pt1 | contig 30211 bp, 4 predicted proteins | sample SiratrowhiteBW_FD_187527 | JGI IMG/M metagenome (GOLD analysis project Ga0209489, IMG submission 187527) | Root nodule microbial communities of legume samples collected from California, USA - Siratro white BW (SPAdes) (version 2) | ecosystem: Host-associated > Plants > Roots > Nodule | place: USA...
AAATATATCTATATATATATATATATATATATATATATATTTTGCACTTCATTTCGTTGGAAAAGGGTGAGGTTTGAATGGAAAAAATCGTTAGAAAAATAATTATTGGATTTGATCTCAAGCATATAGTGGAGTAAGGAGGGATATGATAAGATGGTGGGGGTGAGGGATGAACAGCAGGAGTACTTAGTTAAGTTGGGTAATAACATGCTTAATTTGGAGGATCAAATGTTGTCTTAGTAGTATTTCAGATGTTATCGAGTTTAAAGTTAGCTCCTTCTGTGTTAGTGTGCGTGTGTGGAATATATTATGGGATAGGTTGCCAACCAAGGCTAATTTGATGAGAAGAGGAGTGCAACTGTAAAATGCTTTGTGTCCTTTGTGCCGGGATGATATAGAAAATGCTCAACATTTTTTTTTGCACCTGTAAGATTGCATAGAAAGTTTGGGACTTGTGACAGGTGGATTAAGAGTGTCACAGTTAGACATGAGTCTATTCCTATTCATTTTTAAAGTTTCTATCTCATTGGTCACATGAATAGTGTGAACAAAGTGTAAAAAGGGTTGTGGGTGGCTATTGTGATGGAGATTTAGAATCTTAGAAATAAAGTGGTGTTTAGAGGAGGGGTAGTATATGAGGAAGAAGTTTTTTGTTTAGCTTGACTAAAAGATTGGTTATTGTTTAAGCATAGGGATGTCAAGAACAATGTTCTCTTATTCGGATTGATATGTTGCTCCAATAAAATGTTTGGAATCAATGCAGTAAGCAACCAGGAACCAGGATAGAGGGTATAAGATAAGAGAAAAGTCTTAATTGTTTAAACATAGGGATGTCAAGAACAATGTTCTCTTATTCGGATTGATATGTTACTCCAATAAAATGTTTGGAATCAATGCAGTAGGCAACCAGGAACCAGGATAGAGGGTATAAGATAGGAAGTACGACCGTGTTTGGTTTTGTAGGTACACATGTTTCGGAAAGGAAGAAGAGGCCTAGACGAAGATTACAGCGTGAAACTAGGAGATCTAGGATCCTGATAATTTTGGAGGCTTGTCAAACTTTGAGGAATTAGGGGAAGCTTCATCTATTTCCTAGTATTTTAAGTCTATTTGATATCTCTTAGTAGTGCATAATACTTAGGTTTTTTAGTAGGGCAACACATGTACAACGATACTTTGTATTTGAAAAGGTAATACTTCGGTCTTATCTATATTTATTTAGTCTCTGGAATGAAAACTATCAGTAGAATTATTTATCAACAATACTAAACCAGTTATATAAAGTTTGGACTACCTCTGAAATAATCTTCTTATTTAATTTATTGTTGGCCGTTAGAAAAAATATATAAAATATCATTATTCTCTTTGAATTTCTCCAAATTTTATTAAATTAGTTAAAGCTCTATCTTATTTTGATGGTTCTTATTGGACGTACGAGTTTTCTCATGTGAATTTTTTATTATACAGATTTTTTATAGTGTAAAGTGCAAATATCTAACCATTTCTTTAATTAATTTATCAAATTAGTTTAAATACAGTTTTGATTACTGGAATTCAATCTTTGATTATTCTTACATGTAAATTTATTGATTCTAATTAGTCGATTAGATATCATAATGGTGTGATTTTATTCTATTTTATAGTTAGATTCGTGTGATGTGACATTGACTCGTGACATGTATAAGAGATTAAAATCAAAAATGACTTGTGAAAATTCAATGAACACGGTTAAGACTTTAAAGACTTAAAATCTTACATTTATTATATCGAAGAGACTCAAATGGCACAATTAAAACTAGAAATAATAAAATTACAGTGATTGAAAAATAAAAAGTACATTTAACCCTTTTTCTTAAAAAATATTAAATTTACTTATCTAGCTTTAACAGAGGAAAACTTTTTTTTATGCCTAAAAATCATCAATTTTATTCTTAATACTTGTCATTTTTAGTTTTTATGAATTTAGGTGGTAGAGACTAAAAGAGATTAAAAATGATAAAGGTGATTATAAACTATGTAAGTTTAAAATATAAGTAAACTTTTACTGTTAAAAAGATTAAATAAAATAAATGCATGTTTAGCAAAATTAAGGATGGAAAACGTAAAGAGATAACAAGAATGGTACTAGAAAAGTAATAACAGGGGCAAGTGGAGAAAGGAACCTTTGTCTGGTTGCAAATAGTATAATTCACTCTATCAGATAGTGGATAATGGAGCATTTGATTTTTGAACTTAATTGACGTTACTTTCAATTAAGAAAATAAATTAGTATCTTTTTTCCTTACTGGAAGAATAAACTGATGTAGATATTTTATGGTTAAGAAAGTTGATGTTAACTTTTGCTATAAAGATATATTATAAGTAATGCAAGTTTTCTTTAAAAAAAAATAAACCATTACCACAGTTTTGTATTTCTTTTTAAGTATTGTGACTGAAATATTTTTAATTAGGGTTTTTTTATCCATGCTCACCCTCCTTTTTCGCAGGCTTCTACACATTTTTGCAAGAAGATTTCTCAATAAATATTTTTAAAAACAAAATAACACTTTTATAAATTAAAATTAATTTATAAATTTTTTCTCATAAACTTTTAACTTACAAAGAATTTTTTTTTTAAATTTTTTCATTTTTTATTTCAAAAATGCTTATATAGAAATTTGTTTAAATAAATCTATATTAATTATTAATTATCACTTAGACATTAAAAAAGAAAATATTTAAATCATTACCTTTTATCATACTTTAATCAAACTATTATGATTTATTTTTATAATCATTCAGACGATATTATATATATATATATATATATATATATATATATATATATATATATATATATATATAAAATAAAATATATGTTTTATTTAATAATTTTTATCAAGAAAAAGTATTATCAGGCGAGGATCGTCATGTTTATTCATCAAAAATATTAAATCGAGACAGAGAGATTTTCTTTTCTCATTTTCCTGAAAATTTAGAGAGTACAACACATATAAACTCTTCTAAAAATAAGAAAAAGTATAAGAAAAGTTAATATTAAGGATATTAAACATCGAAGAACAAAGGTTGTGTCCATAAGATTCATCAAATGACAAATGTGATAGAATTAAAAAGACAACTTTATAAAATGTGGATTGGAAACATAAAGAACCATATAAATCAATTCAAATACCAGAGATAAAAAGAGCTAAGAATAAAAAGTAAGATATTGGAAGAGAAATAGGAAATGGTATTAGGAAGAATAATGTGCATGAGGAATGACCAATAATATACATAGACACAAGCAACACTGAAAATGTCAAAAAGACAAACGAAAATAACAATAGATAGGATGGCATGAAAATTCGAGTGGAAGATGAAGAGAATGAATGGTGAAAGAAAAATTTGATTAGAAGGATGCACTAACATAAATAAAATGAATTTAGTGAAGGAAAAATTCATCCTAAAAGACTTTGGATTTATCAGAGTACATCACGTTAGAGAAAATAATGTCGTCTTTATTGGGGATAAAGGAATGAAAATTACTATAGTGTAATTTGAGTCATTTATTCTATGATCTAGTCAAACAAGCTTCAACAACAAAATGGTGTGGGTGAGATGTAGAGAAATACTATTATCCCTTTAGGATAAGAATGCTTCAAGAGGGTGGTGGCTAGTAATGATATGTTAATAGACACAAATGCATCAATTGAATCATGTGATGAAGTAGAGTATGTGTCGCATTCGAATTTCAATTAGAAGTTTATGATCAATAACAAAGGAAACAAAAATAAACAATAATACTTATCACGTACCACTAGAGGAAGAGTTCTTGTAAAAACACAGGTACACTACATAACACTACAAGAAAAATCGTGATTACGTACAGTCGAAATCCGTATGTAATGTGAAAAATTCGTATGTAATTTGAATTTATCTATGGATTGCATACAACCAAAAATTTATACGTAAAAACCTCGTAGGTAACACTTACATACAGATTTCGTAATCTGCATGTAATTACATAACCCTGAACAACATAATCTCACTCAGATTTGTTGACTCTAGTACTGCCTCCACTCACCACTTCACTCTTCCTCACAGAATCACTCGCCCCAATCAACTTTCACACCAACAAAAACACAAAATTAACTCAAATGAGGCAAACAAGGTATCGTGACAAAGGATTGATTAGGTGAAACTGTAACTCTTATTAAAGCTTATTGCAATTTCTAAGACTGAAACACAAACACAAATGATGCAAACGAGGAATGAGTGCTCACCGACAATGTGAGATCCTTCACTACAAGAAGACAAACCCTAAATTGAAGCTTGAAATCCATCACAACACGAATGCGAACCAAACACAATGGACAAAAGAAATTCACTACTTAGAAACTTCAAATATGCTTAAACGAAAGAAAAACAAACATTTAAGAGAAAGAATACATTGTGTAAACATTTCAAACCAATATTTTTGATCGAGTTCACTCGCCAATGGTAATTGACTTTTCTCTCCTTCTAATCAACTTTGATGACAACATTGAGCTTAGGGCACGAAAAATCACTCATATGCGCGTTCTAGTAGGTTTAGGGTTTTCACGGGAACGCGAGAGGAAATGGCACGAAAGAGGAAAGTTGTATTCTCATTCTAAAAATCTAATTTAAAAAAAATTATTAGAATTCATATCAAAAATTTGTATGTAACGGATGACTTTATTACCTACTGATCTAATTAGCATTACATATGAAATATATCCTTAAAAACTTTTCCCGTCCCAACACGCAAATTTTATATATAAATCTTAAGTACGGATCACTCACACCAAACTAATTAAATGTTACATATGAAAAAATTGATAAAATTTCATATATAAATCCTAGTTTACATACGGATTTAAATCTATATCTAATTATAATAACGAAATTTCTTGTAGTATAAGAAATGAGTGTTAAATTATGCACTAAACTTTTTTGTAATATTTCAAAAAAATAGCATCGGATGACCAACAAAAGAATTAATTGGGTACCATTTTGAAAACATGTGTGTTTTTTTTTCTCTAGTCGAAACCTCTATCTCTAGTTCTATGGCATATGGTAACAAATTGTTCATATTATTTGTTTAGTGGTTGATATGTAGGTTTGAAATTCTAAAGGTTTAGTAGAATAGTTTAAATGTATTAATAAGATTTTTTGGATATGTTTGATGTTAGTAATTATTTATTTTTTTATAAGTATAAATATAAATTAACCTTCTTTTCTCAGCTTTGCACATATTTGTTATTTTGTATATGGGTCAGCATCTCTAATATTCTTTGTAAATATTGTTAATAAAAAAGAAAAAAGAAAAGTCAGATCATCTAATTGTACTCTCTAAGTTCTTAGTTCAATCATTTTCTTTAGAGGGACTTCGTGAGTATTACAATTTTCTTTCACATTTTCTACATGAAAAAAGTCTTTATAGCTTAAAAATCAAGGTAATGTATTTTAGATGATTCTTAGTTATAATTTTAACAATTTTAAAAACTAATTAATTTTTAAAGAAAAAATTTTAAATTCTCTCACTTTAGATAGTTGCTTCTTTCTCAATTGGTTTCATGTACACTCTTCTAATAATCCTTTGTACTCCTTGTTAATAGCAACTTAAAATTAAGTTTATCGTCATATTCTTCTTTTATAATATTTACTCGTGATTTTTATTATTATTACTTTTTCCAAGATAAATACACTTAAATTATAGTTTTTTTATGAACACAAACAAAGATAGATAGGAAGAAGGAATAAATTAAAAAATCTTGAATTTGTTCTATAATAATCTCTTTTTAAAAACATTACTTTTTTATATTGTTTTCATATTCGAAAGATAGGGGCCTAGAGTTTATTATTGTCTTCCTTTCTAAAATCGCTTCTTGACTTTAACTCTCTTTCATGTTTTCCTTCTTTCTCTTACAAGATTTTCTTTCTTCCGTACTTTTAACCATTTCATAACCATATTTTTCCTTTCGAACTGTCACCATTATGTTAGCTGCTCCAAGGACCTCCTTGAAGAGCTTTTTACTTCATTATTACTTTTACATAAATTGAATCCAATTTAGAAGTAAGAGCATTAATTACCTTGTTTGATTAGATTGCTAACTTTTGTAGTTCTTTTTACAAGTTTTCTAATTTTATCTTTGGTATAAACTGACAATTTATCCATTCTACTTCTTTTGATCCAATTCCAAAACAACAAAGTAATTTTATTTCTTTCCTTATGTGTGTATAATGGTGTCGCTTCAATTCTATAACCCTATTTGTTTGTATGTATTTATAATTGATACATTTTTATTCTTCTACAAGTCTAGAATACTTTAGATGAATTACTCAATATACTTGTATCTTTATTTAATATTTGAGATTAGTTTGTATGTAATTGAATACTGAAATTATTTATCTTTTATAAGTAAAAATTTGGGGTTAATTTATGTAAATTATGGAATTTCACCACTAGTACAAAGGTTACTCCTTTAACTAATAACACTTTTTTTCTAATTCTAGTAAAGTAGTGTCCCTTAATATGGATGATGTTGACAAAATTTTTGAAAAGGCTATCATAACAAGACAAATCCTTTTGAGATGTGGTATTATTTTGAAAAGGTTTATCTAATTGAAGGGTTGAAGAAATGTAAATGTAATTGTATACATGTAAAGGAACATTGAGTACCCCTCATTTAAGGTAACATATTCCTAAATTTAGTGTAATTCCTAAGTATCATGAGGAGGGAGTCATGTTAGATAGAAGTTAGTTTGTTGAAGCAATGAAATTTGACTTTAAGGTTTATTAAAATACATATGCAAAATGTCTTAATTATAAAACATAATATTTTATTAGCTATTATTCAGTGTGAGAAGATTTGGGAAGGAAATTAGCTATTGAATCTTTATTTTAAACCAACCAACACAAACTACAAGTATTGATATCTATAATGTGTATTTCATATCTAAACAATGTGTTATACAATATTCTTAGAAAAAATATGTTTGATTGATGTATGGACAACTTAACTACTCGATACTATATGGCAGTAACTTTTTATTATGAGATGGAAATTGAAAATTAAGTAATAAGTTATTTTTCTTTCTTTTTTCATTTAGATGTTTCATACATAATGTTAAAACTATCAAGAAAGGTGTTTGAACTGATTAAGGATTAGGAAATAATAACAAAAAAAATTTCTCACATTGGATAATGACTCTTCTAAGGATTATGTAATTCCAAATTAAGCAAAATCTATGTTATCGATTTACTAAAAAACTCAAGAAAGGAAAAATAAAGAAAAGAAACTTAAAAGATAATATTCAAACTATGAAGAAAATTTCGAATGAAGAATGCAAAGGAGACAATAAGAAAATATAAAAAAAATTATTTCTCTTGGTATTTTCTTTAATTTTTGCTCAAATAAAAATATAAAAATATAATTTCTTTCTTTCAAGTAGAATTTTAAGACAAATTAATTTGGACATAAGGCTAACTCTAAAAAGGAAAGGCCTATGTGCACCAACCAAACAAGTCTTAAATATTTCATACTACAAACAAGCACTTTATTTGGAAATGTGTATATACTAAACAAACAAGTCCTAAATTGTTCATATTCTCTAAATGTGTATATACTAAACAAACAAGTCCTAAATTGTTCATATTCTCTAGCTCCTATGCATGTATCCTTTCATTTTTAAGATAACTCATACTTGGAAATTTTTTAGAATTCTCTCAAGCATTATGAGTTCTTATTTTGTTCTACTTATTATTACATCGTACTGGATAGATGATCATCTATAAGACAACAAATTGGACCAATAACACATGTAATGACTAGAACAATGAAAGAGGAAGGAGAAGTTTAAAAGACTCTTCTTGTGTGGAGAGTAAATATTAGAAGTTTATTTTCTTTTATTCTAGTCTTGTAAAATTGTAAATAGTAGAATAGGATTTTTAGGTCTTGTATTATGGGCTAGGTAGTGTAGGAATTTAATTTTGAGCTTTATATTTAGGCCAAAATCCTAATCCTAAGAGAGAGGAAGTGGTGCCTAGGGGGTAGATGGCACACTTCAAGCATGTTTTCCATGCCTCTTGCCATGTGTCATGTTATGTATGGAGAGGATTATCTCCACTCCTATCTTGTCATTTGTCATTCTATCATTGAAGAGTTTGTTAATGTTGAGGTATCAATGGGAGGGTTAGATGTCTAAACCTTTATAAATAAGAAGCTTATGTAATTGAAAATTCAACTTATGAATGAGAATTGTTATGCAGCCAAAATTATTTTGGTGTGTTTACTGTTCTTAAACTCTCTAAATAGTAGTCTTCTTCAAGACTATTCTCTTACTTTCTCCTATTGTGTTGGCCCCAACCTCATATTATAATTCATTTCAAATTTCATCTCAAACACTTCAAACATCTCAAAATTTGATTTAGACCATTACACTTTCGTATCAATCACCTCTACATGGAAATGGAAAATCAAATCCAAGGTTGAAGAAGATCACTTTGACGCATGCATCCTACTATGATTTTCTATCAATACTTCTATAGTTGAACCGTTCTAATCTCATTTCAAGGATTTCTAATTATTTATACTAATTGAATTGATTATTCTTAATTTCTAATGCATATAAATTCACTTGTTTGTCCATTTTAATAAGTTCAAATTCAATATAAATCAATTATATATGATTAAATGTTGTCTTGACTAAATGGATTTAAGTTTCAATGGTTTATAATTGAGTGAAAGTCATGCTAATAGATTTTAACTTCAAAACATGCAAATAGGAATTTATCAAATAACATGGCAAAAAAATTAAAAGAGAGACTTAATTTGCATAATTCCTTATTAAGCAAAGTTGATTTTTTTTTTCCATGTAGGATGTTTTACATATATATTAAATTGTATAATCAAGAAAGGTTGAAAGCATCATGTAATAATTCTTTATAAGGTTATAAAAAGTGTTATGTGAAGGTTTCCAAAGAGAGGATAAGGAAATTCTAAAATTACATTGAAGAATTGAACTTAAGTGATGAAGGTAGTAATTTCTAGAGATTCCTAATTTTAAATCCAAGTCACCTTATTTTACCTCCAAAACTTACATTTTCTTTGAGTTATTATTATAAAGATGACCTTGAATAAAAATTTAACTACTGAAAATGAGGTGATTAAAATTCAAAAAAAGATAGAAGTAAAGTTTGATGAGTAGTAAAATGAATATTTTGTCACTCTTACTTTTTGGAAGTGTTTTAGATCTAAACAAAAAGTTGAATTCCATAAGATTTATATATTTTATTATGAAAAAAAGGTAAATAAAATGAATTATAGTTTGTATAATTTTTTACTAAATATTTTGTGAAGGCGTTTAATAAATCCTTGTGTGACACTTTTTGTTGTTGTTTATGTACAAGAATATTTTGGTGATTTTTCTTTTTAAAATCTAAACAAATTTAAATGAGTCATTAGCCGTAACTTGATATAAAAGTTTTTACTATTATAAGAAAATATCAAATTTGTTTTTAAATATTAGTGTTTGTCAAATTGTGACACTATTAGAATTGGCTTACTCTGATAAAACATAAGAGACTATATTTTTGTAAGAATAAAATAAAAGCGCAAAATTATTTTTAATTTTTTATTAAATAAATATTTATGTTAGTGTCCAATACTAATAGACTCCGTTTAATGTTAAATGCTAATAGAATTGACTCTAATACGACACTTTTTTAACAAATAAATATTTGTTAGTGTCAATTCACTTAATTTTGGACGCTATTAGAGTTAGCTTAGTCCACTTTACAGTGACACTAATTATTTTTTATTTTTTAATAAGTAAATATATTTATATTAGAGTCAAGCTAACGTTAATTAAATCGATGTTATTTAAATAAATATAAATAAAGTTAATGTCGACCTAGTTGATGCTAATTTTATTTATTTTTAGTATTTATATTTATTTAAGTTAACATCGACTAAATAGTTAATGTGTTATGAATTTGTGTCCTTTTGCGACAACAATTAAGAATCATATATTATTTTTAATCTAAAGGTTCATAGTTAAAGAAGACAAATTTTCTCACTCATACTTTTTTTTTCTTACTTTCTATTTATTTATACTCGTAAATCTTCTTATAATCATTTTTTTTTTCATTCACACTCATAAATTTTCTTATACCTATCTCATTTATCTCTATTCGTCTTATTCATTTGCTCTATAAATCTTCTCACCCTCATATATATTACTAAATAATTGTATAATTTGTCATTTAGTATATTTTATAATTCAAACAAAATTAGTAAACTTAACTTTACAAATTATGTTATTTGTCACAAAGGTATTTTTTTATTAATTTAAATATGATTTACATATTACTACGACTTTATTTTGTCATTTTTTTCCATTTAATAATTTCCTATATTATAAATATAATAAAATAGGGACAATCTAAATCCAATTATTTTGGATATTAATATGTTGTTTTCACTTCTAATATGAGTTAAATAAATTACAACGGTTTAGTTTACATGTTTATTTATTTTTCTAAATTAACTAACCTGAGAACTCAATTAACCATTTTTTAACTTGAGTTAAATTGACACATTTTAGACTTTAGCACGTATATTATCTTTTTTCATTCACTTTAAGTTTTTTTTAATGATATAATCTAATGTCACAAAAGTTTTTTAATTTGCTCATGTTTATTATGTTTTTTTTTATCACATTTTAATTTTAAATTAATTAATTAAAAAATTTACCTGACATGTATATGATGATATTTACATCCGAAAAGCCTACGTAAGAGTATCTCTTTTCGCGCCAAACAAATTTGGTTGCACCATTAAGACAAATACTACACTATTTTTACTGTACAAAATGACTATTATTATTATCATCATCATAATAATAATATTATTATTACTATTATTATTATTATTAATATTATTACTATATTCTGACATGAAATTCTGTAGGACTTTTTTCTATTGGTTATAACAACAATATTAAAGTGTTGATAAAGACATGTTAGGTTTTGGACCAATGATTTTTAATTGAACAATGTGTTTATTTTTATGAGAATCTCTTCTGCAATGAAAATTACAGGATACCTCTAGCATTAGCATGCAATGTGATTGTTAACTTTTTCAAGAAAAATGAAGTAACCATTAATTTCTTTTTTATAATATATCATATTCAATAAAATATATCTTCGTTATCGATTACAAAATAAAACGTATACTATTATACTTCTTTGAATATATAACTTTATCTTCCTTCATATACATTAAAAACTACTTAAATTTAAAAAATTGTAAGAAATATCACATTTTTAAGTAACTCTTTGATATAAGAAACTCTTTGATATAAGAAAGAAAAACATGAAAAATTATAGAATAGATATTGCGTGATAAGATTCAAATTTATGACAACAACACAATGCGGCTTGTGGGACACTGTGAAGAATGATAGGACATTATGGGAGGCTGAGAAAATAAACTGTACAAAGATCCAACTAGTGGGATTATGAACAGTCAACGAATTTCACTTCAAAATTTTAAATTTTGTTCTTATTTTCTTTAGAGAACTTTATTCCCATAGCAATTCATTTTTGCACGTAATTTGAATAACCAATTATGCTATATGCTAAAAATCGCTTTTATATGTGCAATCAGTGACGTCAAATTTTAATATTAATCTGGTTGGAAATAAAATTTAGTGTTAAAATCTTGGTGAAAATAAGTAAGATGAAAGATTAATATAATAGAAAAAAATGACAAACATATTGTTTTAAATTTTAACTTGGAAATTATATTTTTGTTTTTTATAGAAGCTTATTTATGTTTTTTTCTTATCAAATTTTTTAGTATATTTTCTTAAAGAACCAATAAATAATATTATACAGGTTAGCTCTTTTCGAACATCAACTCAATCGAATATGATATGGTTATGGTATAAAGTTATAGCATTCAAAGTTATATATTTTACTCTTTTTTTATAGTGTCCAAAACCCTTGGTATGTATTTGATCTTGTTTTATTAACCATAAGATATGATCCTTGATTGTATTCTATTAATTAAATCATGGATTTGATATTTATTTTTATAAAATAATAGGAAAAATTTTGCTTTGACAATCACACCTGGGATACAATCAAATGCCAACTGCTGGTGTGGTATAATTATATATGTGAATAAGGGAGATTTCGTATAATAATGGTTGTGGTGGCGAGTGACGATGAGAGACCATCAATCGTGGCGAGCGGTGGGAGACCATCGACCGTGGCGGGTGACAGTAGGAGGCCATCGATGGTGGCGAGCGACAGCGGTGGCAGCGACGACAAAAGTGGCGAGATTCAAGATATTTGATATTCAAACTCACTGCTTCTTAACCCTTGATAGAATATGTTGGGTAGCGTTCTACATAAATCCCAAATATGTAAACTCTAAAAATGACTTTCAATGCTATGTTGGAATGTTTTTTACACGTCATTTATGTTGGTCAGGATTATGTAAAATTGTAAAGTACGTGTGTTGTTTTACATGCGATGGTGAAAGTATAACTACTCAAATAATAGTATGAATGAAGTCTTTTTTTTAATTATTAATTAACACTAATAAGTAGGGGTCCACAACCTATCTAGAAAAACCGTAAGATGAATTATGCAGGTCTTCCTTGCTTAATACAACTTCCCCACGCTGACTTGTCACGTCTTGTGATCCACATTAATTTTTATTTTATTTTTTATCTTTTTATCTTTATATTATTGTATAGTATTATTTGTGTATAGAGTATAATTAAATAGTTTGATTCATTATTTCATCAATATATTTACAAGTACTATTTTAGACTTTATTTCATTGTTCGCTTATCATCGTATAAAGTGATGATATTTACAATCTATTTACAATATATAAGATCGTATAAAGTGACGATATTTACAATCTATTTACAATATATAAGATTTATATTGTAAATATATCATGAGTAAATCGAAAGAGAAGCTGTAAATGACTTATCATCGTATAAAGTGAAAGGTGCATCTTGAGTTTATAAATTTTTTATATATAAAATATTTCTAATAGAATTACAAACAAATATGACCTCATTATAATTTTGACTAATGAAAATTAACCATTTACGCTTAATGGAATGAATATTTGAGCATGTGCTATGGTATGTCTATACGCACCTTCAAACTCTTTTTTGACACTAACGTATAGAAGAGAATAGAAGACTACAAAAGGACATTGATGAGTCCAATAACTTATAAACTTCAATAACAATTAACGAATCTATGCAGCATCAGAGAAATTTCGGTTGAGAATAACACTTAAGCTTATCAACAATTATGTCATCATTTCAATCAAATTTACAGTTATAGAAAGCATATAAGTTATATGTTACACAACGAACATTGAACACTGAAAATTTACATAGGTTATCTATATAAAATAATAATTTTAAAAATATTTATTGAGAGGAATATCTTACATCAAACTCTTTTAGATCGATTTAAAAAACTATTTTTTAAATCTATTATTTATGAACCGATAAAAAAGAGTACCCCTTAAGACGTTACAGATTAATTCGTAAAAGAACACAATTTAAAAAAAAAAAAGTTTCTAAGTCAATTCTTGTATATTAATTATATGTGATCTAAACTGTTAAGACTATTTTCAATTATAAAACTTTCTTACTAGATTTTTTCTTAAAGGATGGTAAAAAACTGGTTGTTATATTAGATCCTAGAATAATTAATTTTAAGAATTTATGACAAGTTCTTAGGAGAGGTTTGAAATACAATTTATTTCTCTCCATTAAAATTATTAAAAAAATATATAATAAAAAGAACAATGACGATATATCGTCTCATAAATATTTATAAAATATAAATTATAAAAAATATTAGATTAACTTTTAATTAATTAGTATTGACTAAATAATTATATAATAGAGTTGATTTAATCAATTACGGTAATAAATAAAAAATATTTATGTTAATGTCATATTTACATTAACATAATCGATCTCAATAAAATTCGTTTCATCAGTTTAACTAATTCTATAACAGATATTAATTATTTTTATGTTTTTATTAAACAAAATTATTTATATAAATATTATATTAGTGTTATGTTAACTAAAATAAATATTAAAAATAAATAAGATTAGCCTCAGTTTAGTTTACACTATTTATTTTAATATTTATATTTATTTAAGTTAATGTTAATTAAGTTGATATTAATTTTATTTATTTTATTATTTATTTAAATTTAGCAATAATTAATATATTTTTAATATTTATAAGTTAACAATGACTAAACTTTGATATTTATTTATATGTTATTAAATGTTGTACCTTCATGATAAGAAATAAGAATGATAGAATATTTTTAATCCGAAAACCTGGATTTATAGATGATAAATTTTTTTATTTATAATTTTTTTCTTCACAATCATCTTCTTTATTTATATTCATTTTCTTCACTCATATTCACCTTCTTCATTCATATTTGTCTCTTTCAACCATACACATCTCTTTCAAGTACACTCTTCTCTTCTTCTTTATTATTCATATTTATCTCATTCTTTCATACTCATTTTCTTCGTTAAGATTCTTCTTCATCTCTACTATTTTCTTCATCCACTACAATTTTTATCTATTTTTCATTTATATTTTATTTTAAAATAAATTGTTATTTACAAAATATAATAATATATAAAATATATGTTTTTCACAATAAAAACATATATTTTCAATCTTAGATTAAGTTCATAGATGATCCTTTTAATATATGATCACATACTTTTACACTAATTACAATCATAATAAACATTTTACATTTCATAATAAATAACGACAAGCTAATGCAAAATAGTTATAACATACATATGTGAGACATATTTGATTTTATTTCACATTTTAATTATATATGTGAAAAATTATCTTGTCTTAACAAAACTTAAAAAAAAACAACACTCATTACTTGTTTGAATAAAAGATTAACTGACTACATCGTAACCTATTGATATTTTTCTTATAACATATATTAATCAAATTTTATTAAACACTAACATCTATATAAAATTTAATTAAAAAGAGTAGCATCTACTCTAAGCTTGATGCAAGAATTTCTTCCTGTTTTTACCACTTAATATTTAAATTTACGTGATTTAGATTGTCAAACATCTAACTATCCTTTTTTAATAATTAATTCACCATAAAATCACAAATCATGTTAGTAGATATACCCACCATTTATTATGCAATTAAAGCCACTGAACTCACAAACTATTCAATATATAACTCAATTTGAATTCATTTTATTTCATTTCATCACTTCCATATCAGACCTATAAGCATATATCATATCAAACAAATTTGTAAAAGATTTATTTAAATAAACAAACACAAACCATTACACTAGAGGAACGTCACTATTAAATGTAATATCTCGCTTAAGTGAAAAGTTGACTTTCCTAAAATTAAATATAAATAAAAAATTAAAAATTTGCTTAATATTATTTTATTATAAATAAATTTATAGAAGGCTTAAATATGATTGTTGTAGAAATTATTTAAATACTTTTAATGAAATATAAAGTACTCAAAATAATTAAGGGGAAATTTTCTATATTTAGGAGTAATGATTCTTAAAAAATAATTAAAATTTGTTTAATTGGTAAAAATATAGCACCGAAAATATTAAATTAACTTTCTTGAAATCAAAGGATATAAATAATATTTTATTTTTATTAAAATTATTAATTTGTCACCACCTTAAATAATTTAACAAAAACAGATGATATTTTTTTTAAATGAAATTTTAATTTTTAACTCAAGAAAGTTGAATTTATATTTCTTCATAGCATATATATTTAAGAAACTTAACTAGAAATTATTCTTGCGAGACATAATTTATGATAATATTATTTTTTAAATGCAAACAAAAGAGAAACATATATACCTACATCAAATTCCCAATAATAAACTACAAAGTTTCTTTCTCCCCCATAAATAAATTCATGACATTGGAGTTAAGTAACATTCTTTCAAATCCCTCCCATTGCATTTAATGTGGAAAAAGTTTTTCTCAAACCCTCCATTATTAATGGAAAGTCTACAAAACTCATGACTTCAACACCACATGACAAACCCTAGAACCAGAATTTTGGTTGAGCTAGGTGCATTATTTGTTTCTTTTTCACAAAATTCATGCCCCATCTTCACTTTTTTGCTTTAGTGGAAGTTCAGATGAGTGAATTAGAACCACAACTTTGGAGCAACACAGTGTGCTCATGATTTGAGATAGATATGTTGGTGTTCATAAGCTGAATGAAGGGTCACACGCATGCATGCATTGCAACTTTTGTCAACGTTAGGCTATTTTCACGAGCTTCCTGAGGCTGCTACCAAACCATACTCAAGAGTTCCAACCAAACAAAACCTTGAACACTACTCAATTCCACGTGACACAGTGCCTGAGTTAACATCATCATATATCTGCATGCATGCTTGATGCTTCCCTGAGATGGATCCTTTAATTTTGGCACCTCTCAATGCGTGGTTTATTTCCTTCCATAAATTGTGGACTTCTATGCAAATTTTAGGATCCACTTTGGCACCACAAGAAACAAAGTTTCATTTTCTTTAATCAATAGCTAAAAGGAAAACTCTAGAATCAGGATTCCTAATAATAACAATGAAGTAATACACTCATTACATTTTCGGATATTTACTTAAATCACATTTACACTTTTTCACTGATGGAATTTTTCATATTTTGTGTGATTTTTTCTATACATTTTTCTATATATATATATATATATATATATATATATATATATATATATATATATATATATATATATATATATATATATATATATATATATAAAGTTGTAGAGTCTCTCACAAAATATTCGCCAAAAAAATCTTATAAAATATGAAATTTCTCAGTAATTTTTTTTTCTTATCATTATGAAATACTTTTAGTGATGTTTACTTTTTCTTATCATCACAATAAGATAGTGTTTTTAAACTTTAAGATATGCATATATGTAGTGAAAAAATGAGTGACAATGTCATGTTTTAAAATAAAATAAAATGTTTGTGTAAAATAAAATAGAATAAAATAAAAACAAACTGGGGTGTTTTGATAACTTGATAAAATCTCAAGGAGTGTCAATTTATTTATTTTATAACCTATGAAAGGAACACAAACACACCAATTTTAAATTAAATAAAAGAATTAAGGTTTTGAAGAGGAACTTGAGTGTTATTGTGTGTGTATGTGTGTGTCTATATATATATAATAAGTTTTAGAAATTATTTAAGTATTGTGTTTTAGAAACAAATTATATTTTTACAAATTTATATTTGCTTATATGTAATGTAGGATCACGCTACTTTAACAAAAATATATTAGTTATTTATATTTATTACGTGGTTTGAGTGATTTAAATAAGAAATACTTTTAAATTACTAAAAGATGTTTATATATACTAGTGGAAGAAACACGTGCCTCTATATTTGAAGAATAAATAAATAATAATAATTACTTGAAAAATAATGAGCAGTTTCTGGTGTTGTATTGTTAAGAAATCACTAAATCGTAGTATCTTGAGCTGTTGATATTTGCATAGTTAGTTTTAGCATATCAATAATTTATATTCATTTGTGTTTCTTAAATTTAAAATATAATTAAAAATAAAATAAAAATATACACATATTTAATTTTTAGTAATTACTTGCTCTATTTGTTCGGGAATTTGATTACAAGAAGTCTTGAATATCATAAAAGAGTGATTAATAAGGAAATGTTCTAATCTTCAATAATTTATATATATATATATATATATATATATATATATATATATATATATATGTTAAAACTTGAAATTTTATTATGATATTATTTTTAAAAGATAGGAGTATTTGTATAAAAATAAGCTCTCGAATTGAGAACTAAAAGAAGGAAAATTTATCTTTAAAATTACCTTTTCATCTTATCAAGAACATCAATATTTTGATTTCATATCCGTTGAAATAACACCATCAACACTAAATACGCAAAATTTTAATTATCATAAAACACACTTAACAAAACCTTAACAAAAATCAGAGATAAAAAAAAGTCAAAATATGAATTATTAATTTTACCAAAAAAGAAAAGGAAAAAGGAAAAAGGAAGATAACTCTAAGCAATTCCCAAGAGCAAAAGTCCTTGGTGATTTTATGCTTGATAACGAATTTTCTTTCGGCTGAACAGTGGATTGGGAAATATGATTGCAACACACTCATTGTGACCAGTACTCTGATTGAGACCATCTTTCTTAAATGCAGAACAAATAAGACCTTTCACCAAAGTTCAACCTTTGTGGTTTATGCCTCTTCTTCTTTTTCCATGGAATTCGTAAAAAAAGCTTTTTTGGCATTATTCCTTTTTCGTAACTTGCTTCATACTTCACATCACAACCATTACTTCATTTTATGTTGTACCACTTAGACTTTATAGATGTACATTCGCACGGATTCGGACATGGTATCGATACATGAAATAGATATGGCATAAGATGCCACATTTGAAAAAAAAAATTACATATAAGTAGGTCCATTTATACAATTAAAATGTTTATTCAATAAAACATGACAAAATTGTGCAAAATTCTTATGGGATTAAAGGAACAAGATGAGTATGAAGGGAAATAGTAGTATTATGAAGATGATACCTTGTTAATTAGTGGGTATGGTATATGTGGAAACCATCCAAACACACCATAAAGGCTATACTACTTAAATAAAAGCACTTCATTTGGTATTCATGTTTAGGGTTCCTTTTTGTAATGGCTATTGAAGTAAATTTCTTCATTAAGAAACTAATAGCAAAATGAATTAGCAATTAATGTTATTTCTTGTTTTTTGGATTTTACATACAAGGGCTGAAGTAATATATATCACAAGTTAATTATTTTTTATTTTTGAAAACTGTTGAAAATATATTTTAAACAATTTTGAAAATATAATTTGCATAACAAATTTTAAAAGTCTATTTTTGAAAAAAAAATGGTAAGTATTAATTGTAAGATGTGTTGGATTTCAAAAAAAAAATAGTGAATGGGTGATTTAATAGTCATAAAAGTAAATGAATGAATTTAATTTAATCTATTTTAAACTTTTTAATGGATAAATTAGATGAATAAAGATTATTCATTCATAACTCAATCCATCTCATTTATTAAATTAGATGAAATATTTACTTTTTATATTATTTACAAAAATGTTACTCTATTTTTTCACATTGGTTTTTTCCAACCAATATCATGTTTAGGATGTAGTATTTTTTGTATAAGTGGCCTAATGTTGATTAAAACAAGTGTGCTTATTAATTTTTTTTTACCACGATTGATTAAGATTTTCTAAAACAACATTAATAGATTTGTTTTTTATTATGAATAGTTGTCAGAATTTTGCTATTAATGTTAATAAAATTATTGTTCAGCCCATATAATTAGTTAAGATTTTTTTAATTGATGATAAGGATTATTTTTTACCACGATTGATTAAGATTTTCTAAAACAACACTAATAGATTTGTTTTTTATTATGAATAGTTGTCAGGATTTTGTTATTGATGTTAATAAAATTATTATTCAGCCCATATAAGTTAAGCTTTTTTTAATTGATGATAAGGATTATTTTTCAGTTAATATTATTGATATTATTCATCCATCAAATTAGGGTAGAGTTATTTCTTGGCTAAATTAAATTAGAATTATCAAACTAACGAAACTATTTTTAGGTAAATGTCAACTATTTTCAATTGAAGTATATTATGATTATTCTTTATGAATATTTTTATACAATTTTTTATAACATCTTCAATATTAAATTTTTCTAAAATTAGTTTAGAAAACTTTTAACCAACCATGACTAAGATTAGTTTTTCTCATAAATGTTAGTTAGAAAAATTATTCAACTGATATAAATAACAAATATGGTAAAACAATTTCAACAAAATTGAAAAAGAAAAAACTTTAATATTTATTAATCAAAATAATTGTGATCCCATCATTTTGAAATAAGCTTAGTTAATATTAACCAAGAAAAAAAAAATCTAATCGACATCACCATGAAAATGTTGAAAGACACTATACGAAAAATATTAAACAAAAAGACACTAATAAAATATGTGTTTTAAATATTAAATAATGTGTAATATTAAAATAAGTTTATATTTAGTAACAATAATAAATACTTTATCTAAATAAAAAAATGAAAATATAATAAATTAAATTATTTTCTTAAAAGTTAAAAATTAAATAATTTGAAATAAAAATAATTCAAATTTAATATATTTAAACTTCTTTAAAGAAAATACGAAATTTCTGTTGAAATACAATGGTAAGTTTTTCTTTTAATTAGAGGATTTCAAATGCATGAAAGGATGTAATTGTAAATCTTATTTATGTATAATGTTGTGGTTCATTGCACCATTGATTGACCAAGAGACCTAATTGTGTTTGGAAAGTGATTTTACAGTTACAGTCTTTGTCATTTACACGTGTCGTTTAGCACATCCCTGTGGGTAGATCTTGTCTCTTAACTTTTTTAGCAGGTCAAAGTGATTCAATTTCTATTTGAGTGATTCAATTTCTATTTGAGTCTATAGAGTGAATGTTGTCTTAAGTGGTGAATTGGAGAGACCAAATAAATAAGAAACCTTTATCATTGCACAACGTTGATAAGAAACTCTATATCTGGATATATAAAACAGAATTATTATAGACTTTAATTAAAAAAAAATAGTTGACATGTGTAAGAATGAAATTTTAGGTAGATATACATTTTAAATGGGAAAATTTTAAATTTATAAATAGGATGTAAATAATTTTTTATTTATTATGAATTTTAATTTTTAAATTATTTTTTTAAAACTTTCTTTAAGTTTAGAGAACAATGAAAGATATTGTTGTGTCACATTATGCAATCAAGGACAAATTAATGTCGGTGATGTAAGATTTGATTTTTATAAATTTACTTGGACCTATGATGAATTCTTTAAAAAATAATAAAGGAAGGGCTGTGTTGACAGTAGACACATTATTATATGGTAATGCAAGCTGATATCAGTATTTAATTAATAGAATGATTATTTATACGTATGAATGATATGATAATTTCATTCTTATTTATGTAAAAGTTGATAGGTATATTTTTGTATATGATTTTGGAATAATATAAAGTGGATATGATATTAGTGATTCTTTTAGAGATTATTATCAATTTAGTTGATAAGTTAGTTGAATTAGTGTAAGTTATGGATGTTAATTTCATTGGAGATATATCTATTAAATGAAAAATGTTCCTCTTAGGTTTAATATCACTCAAGCAGTAGAGTTATTCAAGCAACATTTAAGTGTTATGTAATTATTATCCTAATTGCTTATTATAGGTGCTTAAGCAATAAAGTGGTATATAATGATTATGAAACTATGTTTTAATCCATGAGTGTTGATGAAGCAATATACTTAATGTTCTAGAATAAGTTAAAAGAGGCTTAATAAATATATTATTTAAATGTTACGAATATGTTCAAGCAAAAAAAAAAAGTGTTTAAGTGAAGAGGAAACCAAAATCCAATTCTAAGAGTTGTCTGACTCAAGTGTGAAAATATTTCTTAATTATAAGAAGCATGATCACTGAAGCAAGTAAAAATGGTTCAAGTGAGAAAAAGTTTTTTCCAATTTTTTATTTCTAATAATTTGCAATTTTGTATAACTGATCCACTCCCCTCAATTACATACCGAAACCACATCAACTTTCAAAACAAAATGATATTTAATACAAGTCTTAAAATATTTTTATTTAAAAATATGAAAAAAAGTATTTTAATCAAACCAAAATGTCATTATATTAGCTTAAACAAATGATATTAAAATTTTTAAATTTCTCATAATACACATTATAAACATCCAAGCTTATAATGATGACAACAAATGCCCATAGTAAACATTAAAATTTTAAATTACTCACTACCCTTTACTTCAAAATAACACTTAAACATCACATTACCAAAAAAAAATTCTAAACAACATTTTGCCCTTTCAATAAGTATTAAAGGGAAGTATCTACTAATAAAAAAAAGGTTTCATCAAATAAAAATCTAGAAGGTTTCAAAGAAAAAAAAAATTGTTAATTCCATGGGCAATATATCATGAACTAATCATATCAGTGGGCCACATCGAATCAAAGGTCGGTGAGAATCAGCAGCATTAAATTAGGGGGAAAGAGTCTGTACAAGTGTGACAATTTTATTCGTCCACGTGGCGCACCCTAAAACAATCTTATTTTATTCTCACTCATCTAAATACTATTCTTTTTAATTTACTCTTTTTCAAAAATAAAAAATAAAAAATCATATCACCAAGAGTTTGACAAATCCTGAATTTACACTCACTTACTCTCAATCAGTGTTTTTAATTTTGAACATTTAAAGTCTAATGAAATTATAATGTGGAATTAAATGGGCATTTGTGTTATGTCTACTTGGCGAAACATTATATTTAAATTTTTATTTTGATAAAAAATTTAAATAAAAATTGTTCTGAAATATATCAAAATTTCTATTTCTTCATGGTCCTTGGTCAGATTTCAAATGGTAATCATCACTATTTTCATTTCAGAATCTATGCTTTCAAAGCAGAGGCTATATTGGTCAACCAAGCTGCAAAGGCATCAAGAGCTTCATCTCAATTTGAAATTGAACTACCAAAATTGTGCAAACTCCTATTATTTTCAGATAAAAAAAATACAAGTAAATTACTTAGAGAGAAATAAAATATGTTTATGCACCTAGTCTAAAAAATATTTTGTTCTTCAAAAGGGGAATTGATAACAGAAGTCATAAACATCAAAAATTGGCATAAGAATTTGTTGCGAGCAGAAGTTGTGGATCAAGTGATTAGTTTCTATAATTAAAAAGTAGTTAATTTTAGTTTGTATATTTAAAAGTATTCCCTTTAGAAAGTTTAATTTTTTGAATAATATTAGACCTGAAATATTTAATTCTTGGAATTATGTGAATTTTAAAAAACCAATTCCATTAATTAACATTGTAGTGATTGTTTTCCTTAATAAAATTTATCACTAATTTTTTCCTCTCGAAAAGGGGTGAGATTTTGAGTTTCCCTTAAACTATTTTTCCCGTTTACAAAAGTATTTTAGGCATAACAAATATATCTATAATATTTGAAAAAACATTACTTATTACTAAAAAAACTATTTAGAGACCAATTTTTAACTATCAAATGAAATGGTTGCTAAGTAGGACCAAAATAGCTACCAAATTAAATTTTGGTTGCTAAATAATTACAACATAAAAGTAATGATTGAATCTAGTGTCCAATTAAGTCAAGATAATTGGTATCTAACATTAGCTACCAAGGTTTTAGTGATCTACACCATTAGATTCTAAATTAGTCTCTAACTTAATTAGATACCAATTTAGAATCTAATAGTATAGGTTATTAAAACTTTGGTAGCTAATGTTAGATACCAATTATATTGATTTAATTGGTCACTAAATTTATATTTTATAATTATTTAGTAATCAAAATTTAATTTAATAACTATTTTGATCACAATTAACAACCATTTCATTTTATAGTTAAAAATTAGTCTTTAAATACATTGATTAAAATATATTAAAACGATGTATATAAGAGCTAAAATGATTAAAATATGCCTGAAGAAGATTAAAAGTAAATGTTCATAAATATAAAGACTAATAAAAAATGTATAACTATATTAAGTAAATGAATAAATAAATCCATTTATTCGCAACATAGTATGAGTAGAATAAATAACCATGTAAAAGATTAGTCTACCATCCACACATCTCCTTCATGTTAATTACATATATGTTGGTCGAACTGAAAGGTTTGAATTTGATTACTTTCTTTGTCTAGTTTGAACAACTTATGATTCAATCTATTTTTCTAAAATTAATCAAATTTGATTTTTCATAAATATTTTTACAAGTTTTTTATTATTAGATCTACATTTTAAAATATTTTATATTTCTTGTATATTTTACAATTGTTTTTGCATAGCCGTTCCATTCCTTAATCAATAGGTCTTCGGTCGAGTGTCTTATATTTAATCTGATTGTAATTTTGTATTCGACATTCAAGTTAGTTAGCCGTCTAAGTATTAGTATCTTGATATTATTTTTTATTTATAAACTTTTAAACGAGCTTCTCAATGAATATGACAGACACCCAAATCCTTGTAGACTCCCTATTTCTTTTTTCTTTTGCGTGTTCTATATAATAATTGTCTACTGTAAAAAGATGTCAATACCAATTGAGATCATGAGAGGTCGGTTGGTTCACATTATAACGGTGATTGCTTAGTCTAAAATGATTGACTGGTCGATTTAGTAATATAGTAACCTTCGAACATTTATAAAAAAAATAATTTAATTTAATTTTTAAAATAGAAAAAGAAAAAAAATATTTAAGAGTAGAACTTCATAGTTAGAAAGGAAAAAGAAAAATCAAGTTAAAGTGTTAGGTTGGTTTTTTTTTTTTTTCAGAAAACCCAATTGCCAATAACTTAAACACTTCAAAAACTCATAAAAGTGATAAAGAAGAACCCTATAATTTAAGAAAATATAATTTAACTAGCTTTAAAAAGTTGAAAGACTTAAGATCATATCATGAATTGTATTCCCATGAAATGACTTAGGTAAAAATGTAGGGAATTGTTGAATGGTCCTGACATGGTGTGTGGGACTCGACCTTGCTGGTTTCTTCCTCGAATCAAATAAGAATAACCTTATTTGTTTTTTGTCCTTTCATGAGGATTCAAACTTCAGCTTCATTCTCACACAAAGCCAATGCAAAATTTAGCCTCATTGTCACGCAAAAGGACCATTCAAAGATGTAACCCTAATGTTCATCCATCACTCATAAGAATAAAAAAAGAGAGAGAAATAAAAACCCTTCTTTCCTCCCAATAGGTAAATAAAAGTTGTTGATTTAACATATACAACAAGCATATATTTCACATTGTAAAACTAAATAACATTTTTCTTTTATTACTTTCAAGTACTTATTCTTTTATGTCATAAGTCTTCTTTACCTTTTCTGTTTCTTTCATTTCTTTTGTTAATTGTTTATCTTTTTATATTCACACCAACTTCTATTTCTTATTCATCAATCATATTCATAATGACTTTCATATACTATTTTTACTTAGTTATCTTATTCTTAATATACATGTTCACACGTGTTATTAAATTTTTAGCTTCTTATTTTATTCTTCATAAATGTTGTTAAAATTTTGGCTTCTTATTTTATTCTTGATATTCTTGATATTCGTGTTTTTTATTTTTGGAATAATTGATTCAAATCTCTCATATTTATAACTTATGATAAAAGATGAAACTTTAATTTTGATATAATTTTCTTCTTTTTACATGCTTCGTTTTATTTAAAATTCACACACACACACACACACATATATATATATATATATATATATATATATATATATATATATATATATATATATATATATATATATATATAGTGTATCCAATAAATAAACTTATTTTGGAATTAGTTACTGTTTTCATATTTTGGAAAACTTTTTTAAATTGAATGTTTTAAAAATATTCATCCTTTTCCATAATAACCATAAAATATATTGCTTAGAAAAAAAATCGAAAATATATAGCATTCCTTAAACGTAATTATATATAAAAACAAACAAGAACTTTTTCTAGCCATTAAATTTATTTTTAAAATTAAAATATTTATAAATTTGTAATCTATCTAGACATAGTGTTAAATAAATAATATAACACATTTATACAAGACACGAAAGCTTCTCACCTTTCGTCTTATGTAGGTAACATTTGTTAATTTTAAAACTAATTTTCATTCTATAAAAAAACTACCGATTTGTATTCACGTATGGACATAATAAAACAGATGTCCTTTTTAAAACTATAAAAGCACCATTTTGATACCAAATAATTATATATTTAAACTATAAAAAAAATACATTAAAAAAATCAATATCATGACACTCAAATACTAATACAGTAATATAATTCAAAATAATAAAAAAATTGTTACATTATTATACATTTAAAACAATCAATATCATAACAGTCAAATAATAACAACAACATAACAATATAGTATATAATTACTATCAACTATATAAATAAAATCATAACCACAAAATTAATATTCTTATCATCTCCAATAAAACGCCTTCTATTTGTAGCAAAACGCATATTCCAACAATATTCTGAAAGAAAAATTAGCAGTGATATGGTGATATTGAAGAAAAGGTATCAAATCTTATATTATTTTTAATTACACTATACTCATGAATATATATATATATATATATATATATATATAATCTTTAAATTATATTTTTATATTTTTCAGAGTAATTATATTGATTCTGCTATACTGAGATATGTTTCGCATAAATCGAAATATAAATTGTAAAAGGGAAAGGTGTACCCAATCTGTTTTCGTGTTTTACAACGATTGTAAAAGAAACGAGAATAAGAAAAAAATCACAATTTTTTAATTTGTAAATTTTGAATATTTACAAAATTGACATGGAAACTATATTTTGGACTAGTATCTAACATTATTAAATATATTATTAGAAAATTTTAAGATTTTCAAAATAATTAAACTACTGTTTTTAGGATGTGATTCGGATTATCAATATCTAAACAAACATTATATCTTTATTATGAAATTTTGCTATTTCTAACCAATGTATACTTTAGTTGTATATTGAATATATTTATTTTAAAATTAAAAACATTATATCCACATTCTCCATTTCATATGTTACTGTTTTTTCCTCATACATCATCTACTACTTCTAATAATAATAATTAATAAATCGACTAATGTATATTTTTTTATTTAATATAATATATTTAATCATTATCAATTTTAAGGATCTAGTAATATTTTTTTTAAGGTTTAAACTTATAATAATAAAAAAACTATAATATTCGATGATTGAATGATACGAAAAAGTGTATTTAATTTAAAATTGAATTTCTAAAATTAGTATCATTTAAATATAATTTTAATAATTAAATAAAAAATTAATATTAAATAGAAACATTCTACTTATTTATAATTATATATATATATATATATATATATATATATATATATCAATAAATACCACCATTTATATTAAACAATATAAAGATACAAATATAACAATCATATTCGCTGTTTTTCTAGTTTATATATTTCATATAAATATTCGTTGCTATTTCTTAAGAAAATAACAACTGTGAAGATATATATATATTAACAAAGTTTGATTATATCAATTGTGAAGAATCTCATATTTTTTGTCATCCATGATTCATTCCCATTACCCAAGAGTCACTAGTTAAAACTGGTGCCTGTAACTCTTTATACAGAATCTTCATGCTTTACCCATTTTACTTAGCTTCTTGGTTTATGAATGGAATCAGCAATCATAGTGGTTTAGTGAAAGGAAACTACCTTGGTTTTTACATAATCATAGCTAACTGCATCACTTCACTGGTAATTATTATTTGGATACAAACATATCTGATGTTTGATGAGTAAAAAGTTGTGTAAACACAATTCACACACGGAATTATCTGCAACATCTCAGAAACATCTTATCTTTCGGTTCTTCTATTTTGTCATAACTTTATTTGTCAACACAAGATGGAACATTTTACCCCCTCAGTTTTATCACACCCTTTTCTACCTTTTCCTCCAAACTTACTTATTATTCCTTTAAGCCATGTCACAGGCATCTCTACAAAAAGGTAGGGGAAAAGAGGTCCAAATTCTGAAACCAACGCGTTTGAGTCAAACCAACCACACTATAAATGTGGTCACTCTCTTCCAGGGGCAATTCAATTCAACCCCAACAACTACTGCTGCTGCTTAAGCCTTAGGATTCAAACAAACAAACAAACTCATCACCATGCCATTTTGCCGTGGCCAAAAGTTCTTCAAGAGGTTCTGTGTTGATGAATTCCAAATGGCAAGTCTTCCATATAGCAGCTTTCTGTCCAATGATCTCTTGCCATCCCTTGGAGCCAGAATCAACCAAGAAACAAGGCTCAGAAGATGCACAGTTTCCCCTTTTGATCCACGTTACAGGTGATCAATGATGATGCTTTTTTCACTTTGATTACCTTACCCTTTTGTGTATCAATAAGTGCTTGTGTTTCTTCTTCTCACATGCTACTGTTGCAGGGCTTGGGAGATGTTGCTGATTGTCCTTGTTGTTTACTCTGCATGGATTTGCCCCTTTGAGTTTGCCTTTCTCCCTGAGAAACAAGACACACTCTTCATCATAGACAACATTGTCAATGCCTTCTTTGCAATTGACATCGTCCTCACATTCTTTGTTGCATATCTTGATAGCCATTCCTACCTTCTTGTTGATGATCCAAAGAAAATTGCATTAAGGTACATAAATGTGCTTATTGCTGCTCTTATTCAAATCAATTTACTATAACTATTTTGTGCATAAATGTTTCTCTGTGTTAATCAAACAACAATTTGAAGAAATTTTGATTGTCACAGTAGACCCTCTTGACATTTTCTTCCTCTGAGGCTAATTTTCAAATACTTTGCTTACATAATGTAGTCCTTCTGCAAAACATATAGGTACATATCTACCTGGTTTATCTTTGATGTCTGCTCAACTGCACCATTTCAATCCATCAGCCTCCTATTCACTGATCACAGCAGTGAAATTGGGTTCAAAATTCTGAACATGCTTCGTTTGTGGCGCCTGAGACGTGTCAGCTCTCTGTTTGCAAGGTCCAACATTATGTTATGCACTCACTCTTATGATTTTGCAACACTTCACAAACTGAAAATGCTTATTAGCTCCTCTGATTTCCTTCAGACTTGAGAAGGACATTCGCTTCAATTACTTCTGGACCAGGTGCTCCAAGCTCATTGCTGTAAGCCTCTAAATAAAGCCTACTATATCTTGTGGACATTATTTAAAGTGAATTGGGTGTGTACTTGTTCCTCTCTCTTTTCCAAGAATGTCAAAATTTATTTATAGTAACATCTAATATAAGTTTTTCATGTAGACTTTTAGGTCTAATTTAACCATGTAAAATTAGTTTGTAGAATGATATTTGTTCTTATGTATATGTTATTGAAAGACTTTATTTTTAGTTGATATAGGATCTTCAACACACTTTTTTACACCGAAACTATCTCAATTCATACCTAAAACTATATATTTAAGGACAGTCTCGTAACAGTCAAATAGTAAGTGGTCGTCTAACAATTTTGTTAAAATAAGTTATAATACCATCTTAAGAATTGGATTTTAAATCTGGCTCAACCTTACAAATCTGACTGATAAAGTGTAATTTGCTTTCACTTATATATTATTAAAAGATCTTATCTGTAATTAACGTGAGATCTCCATCAACTATGGAAATTTCATTTAAAGAAACTTATTTTTAAGCAGGTATGATTGTGACAAGTCTTGGTATTTTTGTATGAAACTTCAGGTGACATTGTTTGTTGTGCACTGTGCTGGATGCTTCAACTATCTGATTGCAGATAGGTACCCTGATGCCAAATCAACATGGATTGGTTCTGTGTATCCAAATTTCAAAGAAATGAGTCTCTGGGACAGATATGTGACTGCCATGTATTGGTCCATTGTGACTCTTACAACCACTGGCTATGGAGACTTGCATGCTGAAAACCCAAGAGAGATGCTCTTTTTCATCTTCTACATGTTGTTCAACTTGGGATTAACTTCATACATCATTGGCAACATGACAAATCTTGTAGTCCATTGGACAAGCCGCACCAGAAATTTTGTACGTCTTCTTAAACTTCTGCTTCTTATGCTTTTTACTTCAATTTAAGCCTCAATAATCTTATACTCTTTTTCTTGTATTATGATTATTACGTATTCATGTCATGTGTTATTGTTACATTGTCACCATCAATATAACGTAAAAAACTATATCAACATCTTGTTAAAAAATTTGACTAAGAATGCTTAAATTTTTTTATAATATTAAAAAAGTTATTAGACTTTTTCAATATAAATTATTTTGATCACAATAGTGCTTTTTTGTTGTTTTTTTTTTTTTTTTTCAGTTTTTATTTTTTTTTGT
>Ga0209489_103551_pt1 | contig 30206 bp, 22 predicted proteins | sample SiratrowhiteBW_FD_187527 | JGI IMG/M metagenome (GOLD analysis project Ga0209489, IMG submission 187527) | Root nodule microbial communities of legume samples collected from California, USA - Siratro white BW (SPAdes) (version 2) | ecosystem: Host-associated > Plants > Roots > Nodule | place...
TATATATATATATATATATAATTATTAGAATCAATTATTTGATAAATTAGGTATAAATCAGTTTATTTTTCATATATAATATATATATTATTACAATAAATATACATTAATGCTAATAAATTTTTTTTTATAATTTATACCTTCTTTACATTTTTTTTAATTATTTTCGTAATTTCTATTTCATTTACAAGGGTTATTTCGTAATTTCTAATTTCATCCCTTCAAATCCCTTCAAATATCTTCCTACAAGCAAAGGTCCAATCGTACAAATCTCTTCTTATCCATCCTCGTAAATCAGGTCAACCAAACAACTTTCATCTACTCAAATCCATCTTCTTGAACACTAAATCTCCTCAAATCAGTTCAACCAAACACAACCTTAAGATAAATATTAAGATTTAAGATAAGACTTAAATTAGATAAACATGATATTTAATATAAGAGTTAAATTTAGACTTAAATAAATAATAAATGCTGATTACAGTACTTAAATTCAATACCTCTTTTATATTTAAGATAAGATTTAAACTTTGACTTAAATAAATAATAAATGTTGATTACAGTTACTTAAATTCTATAATTCTTTTATATTTAAGATAAGATTTAAACTTTGACTTAAATAAATAATAAATGCACAATAAATGCTGATATAAAGTTTCTACATTTACTCAAATTTAATACCTCCTTTATTGCTCACATATATTTTTTATTGTCAAATAATAATTTTTAATTCCATGTCTATAAAAGGAGATCCAGGCTTCCCTGTCCTCGACGGTATACGCAGTTCATCTAAACACATCTTCCCGAATTGCATTGTGACACAGAAAATATGTCTTCATCAAACATCCCCGATGTGGTGCTCCCACTCTCTTCCAACCATCACAAAATGCCTGTGATAGGACTTGGCACTGCTACAATCCCCAGTGACACCAAAGAGGCAGCGTTAGAAGCTATCAAAGTAGGTTATAGACACTTCGATACTGCTTCAGCATATGGCTCCGAGCAACCCCTCGGAGAAGCCATAGCTGAAGCACTTCAACTTGGCCTCATAGCCTCCAGAGATGAACTCTTCATCACTTCCAAACTCTGGTGCACTGATAACTTTCCTCATCTCGTTCTTCCTGCTCTCCAAAAAACACTTCAGTAAGAGCACAATCCAATTTTTTTCTTTGAATATATTTATGTAAAAATCATTTTGTAAGGTTTTGTTTTAAGTTCTCTTGGTTTTACTGTGTTATATCTCTTAAGACATTTTTTTTTTTTGCTTCAATATATTAGAAGACTCATTTTCTTATTAATATTTTATTTTATTATTGATAAAAAATATATTTTCAGTATAAGGAAATATTTTATCCTTTTTATTTTTTTGAGTCATAATCTATTTAAGATCTCTGTGATCTTGATGTTTTTTTTGTCATATCAGTATATGAAAAATTCTTATAAAATCTAATTCTTAATTTTATGACTCAGTTTGTTTTAATGTTTGAAAATAATATTTATTACTTATCTAACACTACAAAATAATGAAAATTCAAACGTTTCTCATTATTTTTTTTCCTTATTTTGATTATATGGTAAATGAAAATTGTCATTTACTAAAATTATAACCTCCAATAAATTTGAGTAAAAATTAGGAATTTATTTTGAAAGATTATTTTAAAAAGGCTTTTACTAATATTTTTATTATTTAGATGCAAGCATTTGCTTAATTATACATGATGCCGGAAAAATAAAAAATAAATAAAACAGGAAAAGTGAAATGTGAGTGACCGTTATATATAATTATTTTATTTTTACTTATTTTCTTTTAAAAAATACTTTTATTTTTTTCTTTTATCAAACATGGTATTATTGTTTTCTCTCTCTTGATTTTTGTAATTTTAATAATTTTAATTAGTAATAGATTAAATGGTATAATGTAATTTTGAGTCTGATACAGGTCTTTGAAGTTGGAATATTTGGATCTTTATTTGATTCACTGGCCCGTTGCTGTGAAGCAAGGAGATTGGGTATTCCCTTTTCCTGAAGAAGAGGCCTTTACATCCTTTGACTTAAAGGGTGTGTGGCAAGCAATGGAGGAGTGCCAAAAGCAAGGCTTAACAAAATCCATTGGAGTTAGCAATTTCAGTATCAAAAAACTACAAAATCTGCTCTCTTTTGCTACTATTCCTCCTTCTGTCAATCAAGTAAGCACATAAATTTGTAATGATGTTTTCACAACCTTGTTATCAAATGATTGTTAAAAGAATATTTTTTTGTAATTGTAAAAAAGAAAAAAGAAAGTGTCAAATGATTGTATAATTTACTAAATTTTCATTATATCATTCCCTATCTTTTTACCTTTTAATTTAGATAAAAATGAATTGGATACTCTAACCTTTGATAATACCATATATCAAACAGGTTGAGTTGAATCCTACTTGGCAACAAAAGAACTTGAGAGAATACTGCCAAAAGGAGGGTATAATTATAACTGCATACAGTCCTTTGGGATCTGTAGGATCCACGTGGGGGAGTTCCAATGAAGTCATGGAGAGTGAATTGCTCAAGCAAATTGGAGAAGCTCATGGCAAATCTGTTGCTCAGGTAACAGTTTTTACTTAATCATGTTTGAGACTTTAAATGTTTATGACTGATACTACATGTAACAGCAATGGAAAGAACTAAGAAAAACTTGTGATACTTGTAAATTTATAGCAGTAGTGGTATAAAATGAACATGAATATATATCACATAGTACTGTTTATAATGTGTATTGAGCCAACACTAATGTAGTTCTTTCTGTTTGATTAGGTATCTCTTAGGTGGTTGTATGAGTTAGGGGTAACTATTGTGGTTAAGAGCTACAACAAGGAAAGAATGAAGCAAAATTTGGAAATTTTTGATTGGTCTTTGACAAAAGATGACTATGAAAAGATTGATCAGATCAAGCAGAATAAGATATTCAGCGTTGGACCAGCAAAGTTCTTTGCTGCACTTTGGGATGAAGAAAATTAATGCAATACTATGAATGGTATTCATAGTCTGCATTACTTTGCTATGAACTTTCGTTTTGATATAATAAGTTTTAGGTTCAATACAATATGATAGGAGAATCATATGTTCTATCATTTGCTACATGAATCTAATACAAACTATTATAATTTTACTGTCTTGTTTTGGTTTACAATTTCAAAAATGAGAAGTGTTGTTTTCTACATTATGGATTTTGCATGAGGAATTTGGTTATTTAATTTCCCCTGAATTGAATGATCCAAAGCCTTGCTGAGAGTGTGCTCCTATTTTGAAAGTATGAGAAGGGTCACTGTCGAAAGTAATTGAGATATTCAAGTATCTTTAAAAGTAAAAGTTAAATGGAAAAACTAGTGAGAATCTTTTTGACAGTTTTTTTCAGACCATGCGAATATTTTTTTTTTTCTACAAAAGTTATACCCATATTAAAAAACATTTATATAAAACAGAAGATTTTTCCTTAAAATTCCTGAATCTCGTTGATAAGCACCATAAGAAACGAGTATTGGAGAAATGAATATAAGTAAAGTATTAATTTGATAGGAACTATCTTGATTTGATGCTTAATGAATTAATGATATAGAGAATCGTGGGTAAAAAAGTCTTCTTCTTCATCGAGAAAAGCATTGAATTCCTTTTATGGGATTTATGTTTTTCGTCAGTTACTGTTCTAGGAAAGCTAAACCTTAATTGTTTTTCTTGAAGTTTGTGTTTATTTATAGGTTATTTACTTCGATATCTTTGGAAAAAAATATTTTGTTTTATATTCTATTTACAGTTCTTCAGTTTTTAATTTTTTAGATTTTCCAATTTTATAAGTTTATTTTTTGTTTTATATTCTATTCATAATTTTTCAATTTTTAATTTTTCAAATTTTTTGAATTTTGTTTTTTTGGTATCTTTAAAAAATATTTGCTTATATTTTATTGTCTAATTCATTTACTTAAATTTCTTTTTTATTCAAAGACTTTGGTTTGATTAGACCCACAATAAACATTTTTTAAAACTTTCTATCCCAAATTCTACTATACTAGAAATATAATATTAATATTTATTTTTAGTTACAATCAAAAAAGAAAGTCATAATTAAATGATTAAATGTTCGTAAGTATGATTAAAATTATACTTATGAATCATTCAACTTGATCAGAAGGAATTAATACATATTTTTACCATTTGAATTGCACATCTTATCTATTACTTTGAATTATGTTAAAGAAATGGTTGTAATAGATAATATACTATTTTTTAACAAATGCATTTATGATTTATATATGTAAATGTTTTATTGTGGTTGATTAGCTATATGGTATTTGATAAAGTTTTCTACTTATTTGAATCAGTCGTAGATCATTATAATTGATTAGATTTGTTGCGCTTTTGCAGGTCAAATAGATAAATGTTGAATAAAATGGAGAAATTTATATTTGAACAATGAAGGATTGTAGAACACATTAAACAATAAAGCAATTAACATATTATTTAGTCTGATTTTCTAATAATATAGTCATATCGTTTGATATAAAAAAATTGAATTACAATTGAAAAACCAATTACAATTAAGAGATCAAATTTAACAACAATTTACGTGTTTTTATTATAATTGTGAGTTTATTATATCCACTAATGTGTTATTTTATAGTATATCTGATGATTGTAATTTTTATAATTAAATCCTAATTTTTATAACTAAATGATTTTATCGTTGTTATATGAAGTAATCAGTAAATAACATCACATTTTTTTGTGAAATCAATTAATATTAATGTAAAAATGTATTAATATTTTTATTTTTAAATTAATTATTTAGCATTAAAAATATTAAATTATTAAATATTATTTGAATATTTAAATTTTACTAATTTTTTTTGTAAAACTATTTTAAAATGAATTCAATTACTTTATCTAAACAAGAATTAAGATATTTCAATTATTCAATTCAAACAAACTATTTAAGAAACGAAGAGAAATCAATTACAAGTAATTCAAATATAATGTATTTCAAATTTTTAGAATTGATAAAATTCCTATCTAAACACAAACACAAGGTAATGAATCTCCCTTTTAAGAGTGTGAATGAAAAATTTCTATAACAAAAGACACCTTAGTTGATTATAATTTTTCTAATCTAAAGCAAGCAAAACACTTAAAAGAAAAAAAGTATTACTCAACAGAAAACAATGTGCTGATAAAAAAAAAAAAAAAAATAACAATGGTGGTTTAGTGGAACCAGGGGCTTCCATGGTGGGGATAGTGCATTGGGCTTAATCAACAGTTCTTGCATGCACGGTTTGAAGTGATGTGTGTGGTGGCTGAGTTTCTCTATAAAACTTTTCACAGAATTTTTGTTTAAAAAATTGTTTTTAATAAATTAAATTGAGATTTTTAATGATTTAGAAATACAATTTTTAAAAATTTATATAAGATAGATTTTATAAATTAATTTTATTTATAAAGAGTGAATTTTATAGAGATGAATGCTACCAGAGCAGTGTCTTCCTTTGGTGTGTTCTGGAATCTAATTGGGTTGTACTGCAGAAGGAAGGGTGCTAAAGGGCCATTGGTCAGGCTGCTACGGAAAAGTGGCCACCAAGGAAGCCTTATCCTTGTTATGAATAACTTTTATTCAGTATTCATGAAAAAGAAAATGAAAATATATAATTAATTATCCTATTAGATAATTATTATTCATTTAAAATAATAAATTATTCATTTAAAATAATAAATTATTCATTTACTAATGAATTTTCTAACTCAAACATAACTTGAAATTATATATTATTTTAGTTTATAGTTATTTAATTGCTAAAGAAACATACAAATAAAAAAAAATTGTAAGTACTTCCGTGTTAATGTGTCACTATCTATAATATGATATCCATTTGAAAACACTTGGCAATTTTTATATTTTTTTTTTTTTGCAAAGGTGATTTAGACAATCAGATCCAAATGAATAATATAAGAAAACCTATCAATGTCTCCAACCATTAAATTTAACACCAATTTACTCCTAGAATGTTTTTTGAATTAATAATAAGGTAAAGAAATTAAATTCAAATAACTCTTATTCTTAGTTCAAAGAATACACATATTTTACTTTGTTTTAAATATAACTCATAAAATAAAATATACTTAATCTCCGTCCTCATTATCTTTTCAAGCTGTTTAATAATTAAATAAGTTAAATAATAATAAAACTTTAAAAATAGAAATATGATTAAAATTCAAATAAATTAAGAAAATAAATAAATAAATGAAGAATATCTTATGTATGACCGAATCACTATTATGGTGAGCCTCTCAATTTAGTTTCCCTCAAACAAAATTTTTTTAGGAGGTGTAAGTATTATATCTGGTTATTGTTGTTCCTCATCTCACTTATAAATTAAAATTCTCTTATAATAAAATATTTGAGGATAATAAGAAAGGATAAAGACCCTCTCAATATTAGATTAAAGTTCAATAGAATCTTTTGTTGAATTTTGATTTTGTGTTTAAATAACAAAGAGTAAAATGTATCCTTATCTCGTTATATTCAAATGTCTTGTTTATTCTAGCTGTACTTTCGTTACGTTCTTTGTCTAATAAGTTTTTATTAGACAAATAATAAACATATTTATCTAATAGATGATAAACCTTGATCATTAATGCAAGTTTTTCAACTCCTCCATTTATACCAAATAACATTATACTTTCATTGTTGGAAGGATTAATAGTTTTATACATATAACTAACCAATTTGATTTACTATTATTGTATGACTAGTCTTTGTACTTTATTGAAATTTCACGTGGTTCACATTCATTTATCTCACAAGGTCCTCTAAAGATGGTTATTCAATATAAGAAGTAGTATATATGTTAGTTTATACAAGTTGTTTATGTTGTATAATTAAATATAGTTGAAAGGATGATTCAACTTACTGAAATTCATCATAATAATAGGATTGTGGAAAATATGTTATCTGCCAGCTGAAAATGACATATTTCATTTGAAAAATATGTTATTTTTTAAATGAAATAATTTTCATATCAATATATATTAAAGTTAAACCCATATCCATATTCACAATAAAATGAAAATCTGAAAGAAATTAAAAAACATGAAAAATTGATCCTAATAATTTCTAAAAGAATGAAAGGAATCTAAAACACTTTAAAATACATATTTAAATGAATTGGAATGATAACATTTCAGAAAATCACAAAATTACAATATGAATTATGTTATGAACAATCAATTACTAAATGAGCAACACATATATTCTTTTCATGTGATTTTTACTAAGCCTATAAAAATGCATTATCAATTTCAGGATCAAATATACAATACTTAAAAACTAGACCTGGTCATACATGAAAATAATAATCAAAATAGCATGTACACCTTATATATACATGAACAATGTTAGTGTAAAAAAATGTATCATGAAAGTAAAAGATATGGATGATGTAAGACCTTAGTAAATCTCTTTTCAATATAAGAAAATATAACAAAAAGATTTTACAATTTTATCAAATGTTTAACTATATTAGATAATGGCTAAAAATCAAGGAAAATGGAAAAAGGTATGAAAAATGTTAAAACTTTTAATAAACATGATATTTTACAATTATGGTAATCAAGAGAATACAAAAATGGTTAAAGATTTGATATTACTGGAATTTCTACAATTTAACTCAACACTTTTAATAGATAAGAATTTGTAAAAGAAAAAAAAAATCATGTTTGAGATATAAAGTTATTAAAAATAAGAATATTTATTTATATATAATAAATTAGATGTCAAATTTATTTATTTTAGAGAGAAACACTAATTAGATGTATAGAATGCTATTAAAAGATATAAAACACGTAAAGTAGATGTATACATAAAAGATTATCTGGAGAATGATGTAGTTTTGAGAAGGCCAGGAGTTTATTGTTAAAAAGGAAGCATAGAGATATGTTTTACCAAATTTTCTGATGGATACCAAAATGCTCTAGTCAGGAGATATGAGATTTTTTCTAACCAAAACAATCTATTTTGTATATTTGTGTTTTTTTTTTCATATTATTTATAACCAAGTATTTCTTGTGCTAGTAATTTTTTTTCAAGAGTATTAAAGTCTACATTCTTGATTTCTTTATTTTATTGATTATTACTTTAATTTGACGATTTTTTATTAAGATTTATTATATTATCTTTCATATTCATTTCTAAATCATGTGTTCATTTATATTTTATTAGAATAAAATCTTTCTATATTTATACCAAATATATTTTAATTTATTTAATATTTATATTTTAATATTTTAAAAAATTTTGAAAAATAAAATTTATTGAAATAAGTCAAAATCCTACGTACCCGTTCAAGCTATTATATTGTTTTTAACTAATCTCGTATCTCCTATGTTAATTAAAGTGAAAAATACACTCTAACATATAATGCAACAAACAATTCATTACACGAATGATTGATTATTAGATTTTATTCTATCATACAAAGTTGATAAATAAGTACTAAAAACTTTAAATTTTAGTAATCCACCACTACATTCGGCTGACAAACTTGTTCCCAACTCACCCAAACAATCATTTTGCATTTCCACCACCGATAGCAAATATCTTTGAGAGTTTCTATCAAGATTTTTGTGACTTCCTTTGGGCTTCGGAAAGTGACAACAAATGTAACACTCAACTTCTTTCATACCACTACTTCTAAAGTTATTCTCCCAGTAATTTTAATAACATACTTATATGAATGTTGATATAAGACATTATTAAAATTAATATATTAACACAATTAATTAAACTAATAGAATAATTATTAATTAGAATCAAATTAACATATTTATTAAAGGTTAGAGTGGACTGAGGTCAACTTCTATAGTTAAATTTGAATTTAACAAAGATTTAACCATGATTGGATTAAGTCTCACTCCAAACAAACTTTGTCTACGATTAGGATATTATGAGATAAAGCCAAACAATAAAATGGAATCAAATTACTCTTTTTTTTTTTCGATTAAAACCATAAAATCTGTTGATATTTATCATTTCTGGCGGCATATATGTCTAATACTTCAATAAACATGCTGTTTTGCACAAAGAAAAGCCATTTTGAAATGTTTTTAACGTCATTGCTGACGACAATATAGTACTTTTAGTTATTTTATACGGAGAACTACATAACGCAATTACACATAATTACACAGTATTAGAAGGAAAGATGATATTTTAACACTACTATACACATAATTACACAGTATTAGAAGGAAAGATGATATTTTAACACTACTATTCATCTTTGACACTATTAAATACTAATGTATATTATTGTTTTATTTATATATAATATTTTATTAATAAAATATAATGTTAAATAAGAGTATAATTGAATAATAGTATCAAACTAACATTTTTCTATTAACATTTTCTTATTAGAAGGGTTAGTTTTTCTAGCTGTGATTATAATCCTTACATAAAAAGTAACATGTAAAATAACTAAATTTTACAAGCAAAAGGTACTCATGACACAACACATAAAAATTAAACTCTAAAGTTAGTTCATTGCATTTTACAAGTAGTTTTTTTTTTTTAATGAGTAATGCAAAATTTTATGCTATAAATCTTATCATATATGAAAAATCTACAATTGGATGATATGTATTAAAAAAAATTATAATCGTTACACTTCTATAGAATTATCAATGTTAAGGTTTAAAAAAATCTTGTCGGTACGTAATTTGTTTTAAGAATTTAAATGGTTGGAATAATTTCCACAACTTGTTGATTTTCCTGTTAATAAAAAATTTCTTATTTAGATGTGAAACACTATTAATGGAAAACAGAAAGTTTATCATAGTTTTCTTCAAAAATTCAATTTTCAGAAAAATTATTAATAAAAAACCTAAAAATTACTTTACTCTCTTCAAAACCTACTCTACATTTAGAGATTTTGTTTTCAAGAAAAATATTAATGGAAAACTGAAAAATAATTACTGTAGCGCTCTTCAAAAGTCCTATTTCAGAAATTTTACATTTAAGAAAATGATTTAATTGAGAATCAACTAATCAAAACTCTGACCTATGCAATGACATAATTAGTTTTCAATTATTGAAATAAGTCTATGGCTATAAAGGGAGATGCAGGGTTCCTTGTCTTCCACGGGATATGCAATTCATCGAAACACATTTTGACAAATTGCATTGTGACACAAAAAACATGTCTTCATCAAACATCCCTCATGTGGTGCTCAAACTCTCTTCCAACCATCACAAAATGCCTCTGATAGGACTTGGAACTGCTTCAACATCTTCCACCACCGATGACACCAAAGAGGCAGTGTTAGAAGCTATCAAAGTAGGTTATAGACACTTCGATACTGCTTCAGTATATGGCTCTGAGCAACCCCTCGGAGAAGCCATTGCTGAAGCACTTCAACTTGGCCTCATAGCCTCCAGAGATGAACTCTTCATCACTTCCAAACTCTGGTGCACTGATAACTTTCCTCATCTCGTTCTTCCTGCTCTCCAGAAAACTCTTCAGTAAGTGCACAACTCCTCAATTACACGTCTCTATGCATTTGCATAAACCCTTCATGAAACTTATTTTATATGCATACACACACATATATATCTACTGTCATAACGATGACTCATACTCATAAGTATGATTGACTGAAATATATTAAAAATCAAGATTTGGATGGATCTAACTTTTTGTTTGATGATTAATAATTTGAAAATTTTAACAAATAGTTAAGTATTAAAAAGTGTGTTTGAAAAATGTATTATTACATCTCTTTCACACACTGAAGCAAGTTTTTTGTGTGGAGCCCAAAACTAATGCAGGTCTCTGAAGTTGGAATATCTGGATCTTTATCTGATTCACTGGCCCATTTCTGTGAAACCTGGAATTTGGAAATTTCCTTATCCTGAAGAAGCCCTAACATCATTTGACTTAAAGGGTGTGTGGAAAGCAATGGAAGAATGTCAAAATCTAGGCCTTACGAAATGCATTGGGGTCAGCAATTTCAGTTGTAATAAACTTGAAAAGCTGCTCTCTTTTGCTACTATTCCTCCTTCTGTCAATCAAGTAAGCCATAAGTTCTATCAGATATGTTTGTATTTTCAAATGATGGCTCACTTTTGGTTACTTTCTACGTACCATCAAACAGGTTGAGATGAATCCTAGTTGGCAACAAAAAAAGCTGAGAGAATATTGCCAATCAAAAGGAATAATCATAACTGCATACTCTCCTTTGGGGGCACCAGGGGCCATGTGGGGGTCCAATAATGTTGCTGATAATGAATTGCTCAAGGAAATTGCAAAAACTCATGGCAAATCTTTTGCTCAGGTAACCATTTCATACTTCAGCTTCATTTTTCAACCAACTATATAAGTTTCAATCATAAAGAGTATATAATTTACATTTGGATGAAACGAACGAAAAATAATAATCCATATTGTTGATGCAATTAAGTGATTTGGTTTCACTTGAGGAAAAGTTAAGAACCATACATGTATATGGCTCCAAAAGCGGACATTTCTTGTAACATTCTGAAAAAAGTGAAAATTTTCTGTAGATTACAAAGGAGAGAATATGTATTCATAAAATATTTATAGTTTTATAATAGTAGTAGTGCATAGTGATAAACACTAAAATAGTTGAGTACTATGTCTCATAATAAGTATTTGTGCTTATCATGAACAAATGTTTTATAAGTGGTTAGCTAACTCTAACGCGGTCCTCTATGATCATAGGTATCTCTCAGATGGTTGTATGAGTTAGGAGTTACTGTTGCAGTTAAGAGCTATAATAAGGAAAGAATGAAGCAAAATATTGAAATATTTGATTGGTCACTGTCAAAAGATGACTATGAAAAGATTACACAGGTGGAACAGCATCAGTTGTGCAAGAATGGACCAACAAAATTTATTGCTGACCTTTGGGATGGAGAATATTAATATGATACTATGAATGTTACTAATTTACAATACTATGCTCCAAAGCTGCTGCAAAAGTTTACTTTGGATATCATAAATTTTAGGTCTAATAAAAATTCTGTTAATGAAAGATGAATTTTATAGGCACGGTAACATCTTTCTGTACTAATACCTCTTTGTGTAGAAGTGGTAATCCATGAGAATCATTTTCTTCCTTACATTTTGTTCTTTGTTCATAGCTCTTAGTTTGAAATATTGTATCAAAGATCTCACCCGGAAGTTCTGCTCTTGAACTCTTACTATGTAACTATGTGTTGATGTTTAAAATGATAATTTTACCGTTAAAAATCACAGATAAAAGTTTTTGACAATTTAAATAACCATCATATATATATATATATATATAACATGTGACAAATATATTCTAAATGCTGGTATATTTGCTAGAAAAAAACTTACTAGAACTTTATATTCTTATTTTCATTTAGTCTTTTTTTGAAATTCAAAATTTTAACAGTATGTATTTTTTTATCATTATTTTATAATACTTTGATAATTAACATCACAAAATATATCACATTTTATTATTAAAAAAATTAATTATTTTATCAAACTTTTCAAAATTCCAAAAATTCTTTATTAATTAATCTTCAATAGGTTTAGAATCAACAATTAATAACAAATTTTATTTAAAATTGTTTTATGAAAATTTTATAATAATAATAATCTTATCATATTAAAAAATTGATGCTCTAATTATATGACATATCAAGGTGATTCTGAAGAAATCAAACACGTTTTACATTTTCACCACATTGAAAGTTCTGAAAAAAAAAAAAAATACAAAAAATACTAAAATGTTACATTTACTTTTTGTAACAGTGAGGTGTTGTCCAACTCTTCACCAAATACGCTTTCTGGAAAAAGACTTTGCAGAGGTTTTAAACATCTTTTCGATAAAGTATTTTAGAAAATTTTAAATTTTACATTATTTGAAAAATTTATTATTTGAACAAAGAATTATTATGGGATGTCCAGAATTATTAATTTGGAATAGTTAAAAATTAATTATGAATTATATATTTTAATATATATTTCTTAAGATTGTTAATCCAATTTTTTTAAATATATTTTAGATTTTTATTTTAAAAAAATAATCTAAAAATTATTTTTATTATTAGGGAGATACACAAAGAAAATATGAAAAAACTAATGGAGGGAGGTGCACTTAGAAACCATGAAAATACATGAAGCAATTGTCAAGTCTAATTAAGTTCCTGATGTCAATAACGGGCTCACCATAGCCCGAATTAATGGGCCGCAAGCAACAAAATGACAGAACCCGGTCCAATAATCGAAATACTTTGTGTTTTAGTTGCTTCCAACAACCAGGGTTTGGTTCAGAAACAGTGGAACCTGCTTCTGCGGTGCAGCGTGTTCGACAATCCGCAGCCAAAATGGTTAGAAAGAATCTCATTCGTTTACTGTTTATGCTAATCGGAACCATTCTCCATTCTGAAACGTGCCGTTTTTTTTTTCAGCCTTCCCACAAAACTTTCAGGATCAAGAAGAAGCTCGCGAAGAAGATGAGGCAGAACAGACCCATCCCTTACTGGATCCGCATGAGGACCGATAACACCATAAGGTTCCGTCGACCTCAATCATTAATTTGTTCTAGAAATTTCTAGAAGTTTTGTGACTTTCTCTCACAGTTTTTTTGATTTTGTGTCTGGTCAGGTACAACGCTAAGCGCAGGCACTGGCGCCGCACTAAACTCGGATTTTAAGGTCGATGTGAAGCGCAACTCGAGATTCTTATTTTTGTTTTTTTGTTTTCTACAATGTTACAAGGGATGTGGAAATGATGTAGCTTTGTCACGTGGTCACACGGTCATCGTAGACTATTTCCACAACTCTAGTTTTGTATTATTTTTTTTTTTTATTATTTTGCTGTTAATGTGAAACTTTTGTTTTTTGTTTATTGCTTTCGATAGTTTTTTATATCTTGTTTTTCATATTTTGAAACTTTATCTTGTGGAAATCTTGAATGGTGCTTGATGGAACTTTTATGTTGGGGGTTTAACTATGAATAATTTCGCTGACGGATTATAAGTGTAGTCACTGTAAATTGCATTTGCATAGTAATTAAGTGTATGTTTTGGGATTTTTTCAATGTAACTGCCTAACTGCTACAAAGATTTGCCTACTGATTGTTTTGCAACTAAAAGTAGTAAATTGAGTGGGGTTGTCTGTTTTATATTGTAGTTGTGATGAGGGAGGGAAGACTCCTAAATGACTTTACATTTTATAATAGATGATGTGTGCATTGTGCGGATAAACCTTTGGATGGATACTTGCAGCAGAACAAAGGATGAAAAATATCCAGAAGTTTATTTAAACAATTACATGTTTCTTGCAATGCTTAAGCATTCTTTTCATCTAAAAGTGTTTAAGATTCTTATTGTATGCTCGATATTGGGTTGCTCCATCGAAAACAAATTACTGGAAATTTTCTTAGGTGGTGTGCTCAGATTTTGTATTTAAACTTCATAATAGATTTGTGATTTGTCTGAAGTCAAATGTGTCTATAATAATAAAATCTGAAGGGAAAGACTCGAAAATCTGAATGATATTATCAAAGAGATTTGATGTCTTGGATAAAGTTGTTAACCGAACAAATCAATCGTTGAATTAAAAAAGGGAAAGTGAACCTGAGCAAAGGATCCTTGTTCGTAATGAACAACTGAAGATGATGTCGTTGTGGTTTTCTTCATTGCAAGAGTGTTTGGCTGTATCTATAAATGGGAAGGAATGCAAGATTCTTTGGTAGGGTTAAATAGTGGAAGGGGAAGGTTGTTGAGTGGACCGATAATTGTAAGATGGAATAGACCTAACCCTAACCTTAACTTTTTTCTACAAATCAATCGAGAACAAAAGAAAGACCAAACGAAATGAAAAATAAATTATATGCTGTGGAGGACAAAGTTGATCTTTACATACATTAATTAACTTGACATGCCTATATGCTAGTTTGTACACGGCTTCTTCCTGCACCTCCTTAGTTTTTTCGTGCATCTTCATACTTTAAAGATTGTTTTGTCTGTTTTACCTATCTGAAATACACTTCCATATATCCCTCCCCTTTCACCTCACTTTCATACAATCATCGTCTGTCATCATTTTATCATATATTATTGTTAATGGAAGAAGAAGAGGAAAGGGAAACGGCGTTGTACACGACCTGTGGGAAAGCTTTTTTTGCAAACAAAATGTTTTGGGAATAGCTTATTTCAGAAGCTGTGTCCGGATCCAAAAACAACTTCCTAAATCTATCATTCATGAAGCATTTTCGTGGCGAAAAAAGTCTTCCGGAATATCCTATTCCAAGGTATTATGGAGGTGTATTTGTTGCTTCCAGAAGCTATTTTCAGATTCGGAAACAGCTTCAAGAATAGGCTTGTTCTGAAAGTCAAATTTTACTTTCTGAAATAGACTATTTTAGAAGTCAAAACATGTACAATAAAATAACCTTCATACGAGCAAATGTGTCTTTTCAAAATGGGCAATTTGTAAAAATTAAAAAGATATTGAGATAAAGAACCAACCTATGGGGGTGCAGGAAGAAGCACTCTAGTTTATCTCGCCTCGGCTCATTATGCTCATTGTGGCTCAAAAAGTTGGTGGGCTAGATAGACTATATCATTACGGGTTGGTGGGTTCAAAATTCTAACCATTCTCACCAAGATGACTCTTTCTTCCTGCACCTCCAGCATCTCTATAAGCAAAGTAAAAATCTTCTCATTTTTGCTTTATCTTTTTAAGTACACCTTTCCTCACTTTTTTATTTTATTTTGGAATATAATAAAAATTTGTATTCCAGATTAAATAATCTGAAATACAAAAAGATTGTATCATGGATTGTATAATTTTGAACATAATTTGAATTCGGAATTGTATCCAAAATAAAATAAAATTATATTTTAAATTATATAATCTGAAAAACAAATTTTAGAAGGGTATTTTGATCATTTTCGAATTATAGAGGTGAAGAAAGGTGTGGAGGTGCAGAAAGAAGCCATCTACCTAAATTGAGCTGACAAGTTGGCCCACCGAGAGTGATCCACTTTGGTCCCTACCTTCATGGTCCTGGAGACATGTTGAAGGTCCAATGTATGATTAAAAGTTGTGAAATTGATTAAAAAAAAAAAATTAATTAAAACGTTAAACTGATAAAAACGTTGACAACATGCTAAGATAAAATTGATAAATTTAATTAAGATATGCTGGAATTTGTGAATATGTTTGAATTTGTGAAGTAAAAGAATGTTATTATTATTTGATATTACAATATCAAATTTATCTTAGCATGTATATCACTTGATATGAAATTATAATATGATCTTAATTTATTTTAAGTTGTTCCATTTGATTCTATATTTTATAAATGTATATTTTATTCCAAAATGAATATACGATGATATTGTGATTATTATTGTATCCTTGAGTTTTAGTGTTAAGGAGAAAACTCATTCTTCCATTTTTTTTTTCACGAAGCAAATATGACTTCTAAGAGCTTATGGTTACATTAATTGAATTAGGAGATGATGTAACTACATACTGTGGCTTTAGGAAGCTGTAATACTTTTTATTCTAAAATTAAATATAGTTTGTATATTATATACCAAACTTTTACAGGTTATTTAAATAAATTTTAATATATATATATATATATATATATATATATATATATATATTTGTGATTCCCAAAAAAATTATCATCTTTACAACTAATAAGGCAATAGGGTAAAGATGGATGAACGTGCATGAAACAAAGATTTTAGTTAAAGGTCAGTTACGTATTACAAATGTAACCTTGTTTTTCAAAATTATGGGCAGAAATGAGATGGTTCAGTTTCCTTGAATGAGGTGATGAAATCCATGTCGTCATTTTGAAGAGCCAAAGTACCGAGAATATTGGTGAGCCACAAGAAGCAAGGAACCCATTAGAAACAAAGTCCGAGGTACACGTGCATGCAAGTGGTCAACGATTGTAGCATTACGCGGGCAATCACAGGTATCCCTGCATTGTGTCTTCAACATTGCACTATAAAATGAAAGGGAAACCATGGCAATGGTTGCTGTCTCACCTTGGGGTAGCTTATACATACATATTTAAAGCATCTCTCATTTGTACTGTCTGGCTTCTTCGTTCACAGTTTCTTTCTACCTGCCTATGGCCAGCTAGATAGGGGCTGAGAGCGGCTAAAGAAGACAGATAAAAACAATAAAAAAATAGAAAAAATAAGGAAGAAGGAAGCCAAATTTTTTTGTAAGGGTTTCTTTCTTTCATCATGGCCTCTGACACCTCGTTTGAGGACCTCAAGAAGGAGAATATTGATCTTGTGAGTATAATAGCTACGATAACAATGATATCATAGTTTATTTGCCTCATTTTTAGAGTTTGTATTAATTGCTCTTCCTTTTCCATGTCACGTTGTTGCACTATAGGAAAAGATTCCCGTTGATGAGGTCTTTGAGCTGCTAAAATGTACCAGACAGGGTCTAACATCAGCAGAAGGAGAGAAGAGGCTCCAGATTTTTGGTCACAACAAATTAGAAGAGAAAAAGGAGTGCAAGTTCCTAAAGTTCTTGGGTTTCATGTGGAATCCTCTATCATGGGTTATGGAGTGTGCAGCTATCATGGCCATTGTATTGGCCAATGGAGGGGTAATTCTAATTCTCTAGAGTTTATAGTGTCATGTTATCATACCCTCGTCAAAAAACTTTGCATGCATGTTGGTTACTCTATTTGGAACATCAATAATTATATTTTCACAATCTTTTTCTTTTATTTCTTTAACTATGATATCAGTATAATAAACAAACTGTGTCATTCTAAAACAAAGCTTTGATGCAAATCTTTACGTACTTTGGTTATTAGCCATTCAGAACAACTTTACAAAACTGTATTTAAGGTTTGTCCTTTATATATGGCAGGGCAAGCCACCGGATTGGCAAGATTTCACTGGTATTGTAGTGTTGCTTATCGTCAACTCAACCATCAGTTTCGTTGAGGAAAACAATGCTGGCAATGCTGCAGCTGCTTTGATGGCTGGTCTTGCACCCAAAACCAAGGTAACAATACATTTGTTCACTCACTTCAATTTTCCATGTTGATGGGGTTGCTATAAGCTCTTGATCAAACACATTCATTGGCTAACAAGAAAAATTTGGCAACGTTTTGTAGGTGTTGAGGGATGGAAAATGGGGAGAACAAGATGCTTCAATTTTGGTACCTGGAGATGTGATTAGCATCAAGTTGGGAGATATTGTCCCTGCTGATGCCCGTCTCTTGGAAGGAGATCCTCTCAAAATTGACCAAGCAGCTCTCACTGGTGAATCCTTGCCAGTCACAAGGAACCCTGGTGATGGAGTTTTCTCTGGCTCCACCTGCAAACAAGGTGAAATTGGGGCAGTTGTCATTGCCACCGGTATTCATACCTTCTTCGGCAAGGCTGCTCATCTTGTAGACAGCACCAACAATGTTGGTCACTTTCAACAGGTATCATGTCATACATATATTTAAGCTTTAGATCACGTACTTTAGACTTGAGATCTAATGAATGAGTTCTTATTTGAGCATGATGCAAATTTTGGACTAAATTTTTGGATTTTCTTTTGTTGCTTCAATTAGGTACTGACATCTATTGGTAACTTTTGTATCTGCTCAATTGCTGTGGGCATGTTGATAGAGATCATTGTCATGTACCCCATCCAGCATAGGCCTTATAGAGAAGGCATTGACAACTTATTGGTGCTTCTCATTGGTGGTATCCCAATTGCCATGCCTACTGTCTTGTCTGTGACCATGGCTATTGGATCTCACCGTTTGTCCCAACAAGGAGCCATCACCAAGAGAATGACAGCCATTGAAGAAATGGCAGGAATGGATGTTCTCTGCAGTGACAAAACTGGAACTCTCACCCTTAATAAGCTTACCGTGGACAAGAGCTTGATTGAGGTTAGTGACTCAAGTACATGGTTTTATATACCCTAAATTTTATAACAAGATATTACCATTTATTGACAAGTCTTATATTCAAATTTTCTAAGATGCATACTAAGCTCAATGGTTTAAGACCTGATGTATCCTGTGCTTACATAAAGAATCATTAGGTTTATATGTTTAATGATTTTAGATAATGCAATAACAACATTAATACTCCATTAGGATTAGATTACAACATTCATTCTAATAATGGATTGCTTGTAATACAGGTGTTCCCCAAGGACATGGACAAGGACGCCCTTGTCCTATTTGCAGCCAGGGCTTCCAGGACTGAAAACCAGGATGCCATTGATTCATCAATTGTGGGAATGTTGAGTGACCCTAAGGAGGTACTATGATTCACACTCTTTCATGCTAACATGAAATAAAAGCAAACTAAGTTTCTTAACATTGTTATTGGATTATGTTGTGATGTCTCAGGCAAGAGCAGGAATCACCGAGGTGCATTTCTTGCCTTTTAATCCTGTGGACAAGCGCACTGCTATTACCTTTATTGACAGCAATGGTGACTGGCACAGAAGCAGCAAAGGTGCTCCTGAGCAGGTAAGGATCTGTATATAACCACTACAATGTGAATTACAGTAAAATATTTGTTCTTGAGATAAACAATGCTATCTGACTACCCTTTTATGTGTATCAGATCATTGAACTTTGTGGCCTTAAAGGAGAGACCCTGAAAAGGGCACACAAGGTTATTGATGAATATGCTGACCGCGGTCTGCGTTCCTTGGGTGTTGCTCGCCAGGTGAGTAAAGGGTGTAGACATGAAAGGAGAAATTATTACATATTTTTCATCAATCATGCACGTAACCAAATTTGATTAGCCTTTTTTATGAGGATAAAACCTCAGTTATTAATCGATAAAATTTGGTTTAGAGTTTAGATTTACTCCAATAACATTTGGTTGGAGTCATGGACACAAGACTATATGATAATTTATCATGCAAAAGACCATGAATTCATGGATTAATAGAAACAAAAATGAGAAAATTGTAATAACTGAAGTGCACTATATTTGTTGGCAGACTGTTTCAGAGAAGACGAAGGAGAGTGCTGGAGAGCCATGGGAGTTCTTGGGTCTCCTACCTCTCTTTGATCCTCCCAGGCATGATAGTGCTGAGACCATTCGTCGTGCTCTTGAACTTGGAGTGAATGTTAAAATGATCACCGGTGACCAACTTGCCATTGGCAAAGAAACCGGTCGCAGACTTGGAATGGGCACCAACATGTACCCTTCATCCTCCCTCCTTGGTGATTCCACAGATGCAGCCCTTTCTTCAATCTCAGTTGATGAACTCATTGAGAAGGCTGACGGATTTGCCGGAGTCTTCCCTGGTAAGAAGTTACCTTCATTTATGCTAAACATTCTACTCATCTTCTAAATTATGGTTCTGAAGATTAAGATGTCTAGTTATTGAAGAATTTGTTGGCCATATCACATCATTTAGAAGTATGACTACATGCAAATGGATCATAATGTGAAATGTAAAAGGATTTTGTGGTGATGTGCAGAGCACAAGTATGAGATTGTGAAGAGGTTGCAGGACAGAAAGCACATTTGTGGCATGACTGGAGATGGTGTGAACGATGCACCAGCACTGAAGAAGGCAGACATTGGCATTGCAGTGGATGATGCAACTGACGCCGCAAGGAGTGCCTCTGACATTGTTTTGACTCAGCCTGGACTCAGTGTGATAGTGAGTGCTGTGTTGACAAGCAGGGCCATTTTCCAGAGGATGAAGAACTACACAATCTATGCTGTTTCCATCACTATCCGTGTCGTGTTTGGCTTCTTGCTTGTTGCTCTAATATGGAAGTTCGACTTCTCTCCCTTCATGGTTCTCATCATTGCCATCTTGAACGACGGAACCATCATGACCATATCAAAAGACAGGGTGAAACCATCTCCTTTGCCTGATTCATGGAAGCTCAAGGAAATCTTTGCCACTGGCATCGTTCTTGGAGCATACATGGCCATCATGACCGCAGTCTTCTTTTACATAGTTCACGACACTGATTTTTTCTCTGTAAGTAACACTCCCTACTTCAAACTACATAACACACACAACCTATTACAGAATCAACTCATGAAAGTGTGTTTTTTTAAAAAAATTTCAGAAGGTCTTTGGAGTGAGTTCAATTGCAGAAAGTGAGGAGCAGCTTAACTCCGCTCTCTACCTTCAAGTGAGCATCATTAGTCAGGCACTGATCTTCGTGACCAGGTCAAGGAGCTGGTCATATCTTGAACGCCCTGGCATAATGCTCATTGTTGCATTCCTTTGTGCCCAGCTGGTTAGTTTCTTTCAAAAAAACATTTTTCAGTGTTTGAGTTTTGAATGATGAAATGGGTGTGGTTTTAACATGCAAAGATTTGAACTTGATTAGGTGGCAACTGTGATTGCTGTGTATACACATTGGGACTTTGCGAAAATCCATGGAATTGGGTGGGAATGGGCTGGAGTGATCTGGATCTACAGTATTGTCACCTACATCCCTCTTGACATCCTCAAATTTCTGATCCGCATGGGGCTAACGGGCAGTGTTTGCGACAAGAAGCTCCAAAACAAGGCTTAGAACAAGTATTGAATCATTACCTAATTCTCCCATTTTTTTCATTTTTGCCATTTTTTCGGGGAAAAAACCTGCAATGCACCAGGTTCTCCAATTCAATAGTGACATGTCAACCTCATTTTATCCATAACAACATCTTAATGAACGTTATTTTATATTTGACAAAAAAAATCCATCTGTGTTATTCATTTATACATTTCAACTCCCCTATATCTATTTTTACCTTCTTTTCTTATTTTTATATTCACTTTATTTCTCTTTATAATTTTGGTTTAATAGCTTTTTTATTTATGATTTTTTTTTTCAATTTAATCCCTTATTTTGAATGCTATTAATTTAGTATCATTAAAAAAACATGAGTCAACATAATCCTCCCATCAAATTTATTTAAAAAAAACAACACTAAATTGAGAATGTTTAAAATAGTGAGATGAAATTGAAAAAAATATGATAATAAAACACTATTAAACCAATACTTTTTTAAATAGAAAGTAGAACATTTCTATCTAATTTTGATTTTCAACTTTCAATGTTCTATTACTCATATTCTTTCTTACACGTTCACTTATTTTTTTTCCCTAGTTTTATTCTCTAAAAACTAGTTTTTTAGAATTGTTTTATAGAGTAAACTTTGTTCTCTTTTTGCTCAACCATCAATCGACGTAGACCGCATTCACCAACAAGAAGGATTACGGTATGGGCAAAAGGGAAGCCCAATAGGCCTAGGCCCAACGCACAATGCACGGTCTTCAAGCCCATGGAATCCCCGGGAACAATATCCATAAGCTTTTTGAAATTGCTTACGAGGCCCAAAGACCTGTCGAGGCAGCAAGGTCAAGTACTTTAATAGTGCATACACAGAATATTAGTACTTTAATTATATTTTTTATTTTTAATTTAAAAATTAATATGTATTATTATATTATTAAAAGGGGTTGTCAAATGATTTTTTTTTTAAATGTCAAAATGTTCAATTTTTTGTACTGTTAATTAACATGTGGCGGTGATTCTTCAGCTGTTGGTTACAACACACAGTAATGTTGATTTGGTGTTATGAAATTTTGCAGATTAGAGAGAGCTACACACCCTCAAGGAACAGATTGGATCGGTGGTGAAGTTGAAAGGTCTTGGCATCGATCTTCAACAATACCAAAAATTAGCTGATTCATGTGTTAAAAAAAAAAAACAAAGTTAGGCTATTAGTGAAGGTGTGATCATATATAGTTTAAAGAAAAGATGAATGAATGAATTACTTTCACTCGTCTCAAGCTTTCTTTTTCTCCCATAATCCATCGACCTTCTTTTAAAATTGGAGTAGAAAACAATTGAGAAATGTTTTTTTTCATGCAATTTTATGAAATTCATAAATGGTGGTTTTGTTCCAACCTTTACGAGGAAATCATACTAATATTTAGTACTACCATCACATTTTTTTAGTAAAAGGTCTTGGCATCGATACCATTCAACAATATCAAAAATTTCCAATGCGAAGAGGCAGATTTTTTTTTCTTTTTGGAAAAGTTTAAAAGTACCATTTTAGGATTATAATGAACGACGACTAATTTTAATTCGTAGAATGAGGGAGCTTATTATTAAAGTAAAATAAAAATTATTATTAATCACATAAAAAGTATAAAAAATGTTTTAATATCTATTTATCTATAATGCTAAAAGGGTACTCGTAATGGCTAATTATCAGATAGGGGGTGAGAGAAAAGAACAAGACATAAAAGCAAGAAATATATTCCGGAAGAAACTCTCAAGAAGGTTCAAATCAAAATATTTATGAATCAATTCTATAAAAAGGAATTTTGTTTAGATCAGACTCTTCTAAATTTTATGACAGGTGTAACTTTTTTCTATAGTTGAATTGGGAGCCATCACTCTTGTAATTACAATTGTATTATTAGAGAAACAATGTTGTTTTCAAATCATTATAGTGAAGATTTCATTCAATACTTTCAATTAAAGTCCCGGAAATAACAGGAAAAAAATTAGAAGTTTTGTAATATTTTTTTATAATAATGGGTACTGTTGGTTCAATACTTCTGGAAAAGGAGTCCAAAAACTAACAGGAAAAAAATTATAATTACTCTAATAAAAAACTAGATTTGTTGCAAGGGGTATATTCAAACTTATTTTCTTATTTTTTTACTAAATTATGAATTTTTTTAACGTTTTATAGATGTACTTGAGATCTATAGGTTTCATTTTATTATTAAGGATAATTGCAAACTAATTTAATGGAAAGCAAAACTCATAATAAATTGACTGAAGACAAACAGTAACCATTATACCTAAAAAAATATTTTCGAATATTCTCTTATACATTGATGAACTAAAATGCCTATTAATTTAGTTTTCCAATTATCCATCCAAGCAAGCATAATTAGTCGGACATTAAGTGTAACGATGAATGTTTTTTAAATTGAAAATTACAAAAAAAAATCCAATAATTAAAAATTAAGAGATCAAAATTGTGTAAAAAAAAAAATTAGGGAACCAAAATTATGGATTTTGAGAAATAAGCGGACCATAGTTGACTAAAAAATTTACCTACGTAAAATTATAGGACCAAAATTATTATTAATCGAAAAAATAATTTGAAATCTAACAGAATAAAATAAGTCTTTTAAAATTTAAAATACATTAATAAACCTAATTTTAATGTAGGTTAAATAGTTTAATATATAAATTATAGCATAAACATGTTATTATAAAATAATATTATTTCTAATTTGTTAAAATAATTATATCATTTTAGAAAACGGATTAGTCCAACTTAAAATCATAAGACCTACAGACTGACTTGACCCACAAAAAATGTCCAGTTCAAATTAAATTAATTTTTAAATATAATTTCTACTTATTTCAGAAAATTTTCTAACCAATGCAAAGGATGAGTACATAATGAGCGTGTGCCAAATTTCCATGCCTTGTATATTAACCATGTTCAGATGTGTTTCTATCGTGTTTAATTCCATGTATGTTCGCGTTTCATAGATTACCAAATCATTTCTGAAATAAACCCTTCAAGGATTCAACACGGAGTCCTATAATATCAAAATAAAACATTCTCCATCTATTCAAAATATACTCCAACCACTTGACAATAGAAATTTCAAACACTGCTCCTTCAACAAAAATACATCCAATCTCATTTGCAATTTTCCCTGTGCATAACATACTAAGGTAACAAGATTCAAATCTCAGCAAAATTTCTCCTATAAATTGAACATTGTTAGAGCAGAACGCTACATTTTGGTTCAGTGGCTTTCCAAGATCTCAACTCAGATGGAATTACTTCCTCATTAGAAGAAAGCACAGCTTGTGCCACCAAATTACCTAGCCAAGCATGGTACAGCAAACCTCTTGAACCTAGCCCTCCAAATAACCAATACTTACAAATGTGATTTCTGCCTATCACATCATTAATACAACCCAAAAGTGGAAGTGATCCAAGAGTGGTGAGTGGAGGCATTGCCCTCAGACCAGCTCTTGCTCCAGTGAAAACCCAATCCTTTATTCCCGGATAAATGGTAGATGCCTTTGGCAAAAGCTCCTGAAGAGCTTTTGAAGCCTCATCGCTCGAAACATTTGGTGATGAATTTACCGATTTCCATTCCCAAGTTGAGCCCAGATTCAGACTATGAGGGCCCTGAACGGCAATCCATGCATCTGATAAAATTGAGGGGGCCCTCCCGGGATAACCTCTGGATGACAATGCCAGAAAATTCTCAAATATCAGCAATATGACATTGAAATAATCTCAAAAACATTCCAACATAGAACATCAAAACCTTACTCCTTATCATGATGCAATTCCAGTTGTGCAATTACACCCCTACATGTCCTCAAAGGCAGCCTCCCAGAAAGCTCAGGAAGCATATTCACCTTGGCGCCAAGGCATACAATGACTGCATCATATTCCCCTGGTACATAAAAGATATTTTTCAACCATCAAAAGCTCTGCCAAAAGTATGGTCGTTGTTAGATAATATTATATCTATTATCACTACTGATGACTCTCAACGTCAATGTCATTTGTAGTTATTGGATCTATCTCCGCATCTACTTTACCTTTTCAGATGCTTACTATATTCCAAATCTCACTTTGAATTTTGTCTCTATTGGTCAACTATGCGACTCTGGTTACTCAGAGTTGTTTTCTTCCACTAATTATTATGTCTAGGATCCTCAATCCGAGGGGTTAATTGAGATAGGCAGTAGAGAGTGAGGACTCTATATGTTGGATGAGCTGAAGATTCTAGTTGTTGGTTTATCATCTTTCCATTTGAATTTTGCATCATGTAGTTTCTATATATGACATTATTGTCTTGGACATGTTTCTTCCTCTAGGTTAAACTACTTAATCACCACTGGAGTTTTAGGCAACTTACAAACTAGTGATACTTTTTAGGCTTAATTAAGTTTAAGTCCCTCATAATTTCAGTATTTGCAATTGAGTCCCTATTAAATTCTTTTAGTCTATCAACTACTAAAAGTCATTTGTCATTTTACATTAATCGTGTATCGTTTTATTAACCACAAGACCTCACATTTCTTAGTACTTGGAGACAAGTAAGCAAGATAAAGTAAGATAACAGTCACGGCACCCGGTTAATGTAAAAATTAAATAATAGACTCAATTGAAAAATATAAAAATTAAGTAATTGATAAACTAAAAAACTTAACCGGGACTCAATTAAAAATACTCAAATTTATAAGGGACTTGAAACTTAATTAAGCTTATTTTTTTATTGTTGTGAATATACGTTTGCCACATTTATTGTTGTACCTTTCACCAAGAGTGTTTCTACCTCTCATGCACCTTTTGACCTGGTTTCATTATGATCTAAGGGGTCCATCATCGATTCCTACCCAAGATGGATCCAGCTATTATGTCTCATTTTTTGATGAACATACTCGTTTTATGGGTTTATCTTATGAAACATGTTTTGAGGTTTATGATATATATCTTATGTTCCATACTATGCTTAAAACTCAACATAATGATATCATTAAATGTTTTCGATGTGATTTGGGTGGTGAACACACTTTTAATAAATTTTGTGAATTACTTGCCGCTGATGGTACTCTTGATCAATACTGATGCTCCTCAACAGAATGAAATTGTTGAAAGAAAACATTGTCACATTCTTGAAACTACTTGTTCTCTTCTGTCTGCTTCAGTTCGCCAGTGGGTGAAGTTGTGAATTATGGCATTGTGAGTTTGAAGGGGATGTTGGACAATATATATATTAGTTAAGAGTGGTTTAGTCTTTATGCTATTGTCATATTTTTATGTTTATATCTTTGTTGTGCCTTGTATCTTAAAACTCTCTATTACGACTGATATCAGAAACTCTATTCCTCTTATTTTCCATGTATTTTCATACTTTATTTTATTGTTATCAATCGTGACTTATACGCTAAAGCTATCACAAAATAAGCAAACAAAAGTGTTTCAAAGCCACTAGTAAGAAAATCATTGAAATTGACCTCATTTTAAACAAATAAACATTCTACCAATATGCATACAGAAATTTCACGGAACCAAGTCAGCCCAACAATGCCTTTTGTACTAAATGAAATTATAAAAGAATCAAAAGTGAAAGATAAGGGTAACTTTAGATGCCACAATCTCCTGTCTGAGGAATGATGGATTACCTAATTAAAAAGACTATTTCAATAACTCTAAATTACCAAAAATTTCATGATTTTTCTCATGTTATAGGCACTTGAGATTCTGCCTTTACTAAGATTTAAGTTACAATTATCCTTTAAGCCTCTTTTCTTATGTTTTGACTAGTTTACGCGCTATACTCAAAGCCAACGAGTCCATAGTTCATATAGTTTGACATTGTTGAAGTAAAGATCTTCTGGAAAGTCCTGAATTCAATATCATTTAAAATTACTCATTATTTAGTGAGCTACCTCTTCTTGAAAAAAAATGCTAGATATAAATGTAAATTCACTTAATTTAAAAAAGCAAAAAGGAGACAGACAGACATTGCAAAACTGTCAAGTTAACAAGCAATGAGCAGCACACCGAATGAAACTACAACAGTCCATAAGAATAGCCATGCATTATTACCTTCAAACTCAGAAAGCCTATGAACAGATCTTTTGTGCAAACTAAGCTGCTTTTGTGAAGAATCAAGAGTTGATGATTCTTTCGCCAAAATTTCACACCCTCGGAAAAGTGCCTAATAGAATTATCAAAATGGATGAAAGTAGACTCCTAGAAGGGAAAAAAAGCAAAATATTTGACACTAGTGATCCAAACCTGAAGATAGTGGCGAGAATTGATATTTAGAGCTTCAGGCATATAGAAAGCTGTGTTGAATGGTAAATATACACCAGGTAAAAGGCTTTGAGCCTCACCATTGTTAAGGGCTTGCACTCTGCAGCTAGGAAGACAAGTCTTGACATTCTAATCACATAAAGGTTAAATCGTTCATATCTGAAACCCAAGTCTAATAACCAATATTTCTGAAATTCATTAAATCAGAGAGATTACATCATTCAATTTGATCATGTTCTTCATATCTGTAGCCGGTCTTAAGATGCCCCTGAAGTCAGCTGATCATCAGCAGTGTAAATCAACTTAAGATTCCAGTGGAGAGTGTAAAATGTATAAAAACAACACAGCAAAATGAAATATTCGAAAGAAGAATATAGTACTTTGCAAGAGTTGGGGAAGTTGGGTGGGACAAGATTCAGTTGGTGAAAGGAAAAAAAAACTAAGAACCTTTTGTGAGCCACAAAGGCTTCCATATCTTCCGCAGATTCTCCAGTTCTGTAATCTTTGGAGACACTAGCTTCTTCAGCAACTCTCAAAAGCTCCATGCTCTCTTTCCAACACTGTGCACCCTCCCAAAGAAGCTTAACTACATTACCATTCACCCATCAGCAGATTCCACAGGACACCACATCATAACACAGGACAACCGTGGAAAACAACAATCCACTGTATCTACACTCCACAGTAAGACATCTCAAGAATAAAAATGAGAAACCTTTTGGGGAATAAGGGTGAAGAAGACCTCCGGAAACTCCAGAAGCACCACCCCCAATGCCCACTTCATCGTATATATCAACTCTCAAATTCAACTCTTTAGGACTTTGCTGCAAAATTGTATTTCAACAAAAAAATTAAATAAAATCAGCCGCTGACAGACAATTATGACTCCATGAGCTCTTCTCCCATAACAATATAGGAAAGAAAAATAAAATAAGTTTCACAAAACTATTTATCTTTTAGAAAAACTAATGAGAAAGAAACTTTATTTTCTTTTTTCATTTTTCATCATATAAGTGATTATCAAAATTTCATTTAAACAAGTCCCAAGTTATGGTAATCATCTAAAATGCATGTGTCTAATAAGAAAATTATATGGTATCTTATTCTTATTCTAAATGAGTCTCATCATCATCATGTTATTTTATAATTAACCAACTCATACTATATTTAATAGTTTTATTCTAATGGTAAGGTACTTCAAGAACCCACATTTTTGTAACTTTTTATTTCACTTTAATTTTTTAAAACTAAGAAGTTATTGAAATATTATTGAAAATGGTAATCTAAAGATGGATGTCAGTATTGAAATATTGCTATTATACAGTCAAGACATAGAATCTTTTATAAGATAAAGTTCTCAACTTTAAGACCTCTATCACATAGCCTTATCAAGTCTTGAATTTAAGAAGTCCGTAGTGGTTACCTTCAACAAATGCCAAACAACAGAGAGGCCAGCGAATCCAGCACCGAGCACTGCGCACCTGAGGAAATTAGAATTACAAGGCAAAATTTTAACCAAAAATGTTTACAAAGGGAAATGGGTGTGTGTGCTTATTGATGAAAGAGACGATTGAAGCAAGAAGATGTACCTGAAAGGGTGTTGAGTTAGAGAACTATGGCACCGAACTGAAGAAGGAGAAGGAGGAACGGAACGGACAGGGCTGAGTGTCGGAGATGTCGAACGGAACGGGAAAATCCTGGCACTAGGGTTCGGCCACATGTTAAGGTTCTTCATGTCTCGCGAACCAAATGCAATGCCAAACTGCACGTATGTTATTCATCTTTCCTAAAACTACCTTAAAAAAGTAGTTAAAAGTGTTCAAAAACTAGCTCATGATTTAAAATAATGTGTTTGATAAAATTAACTATTACAAGATAATAAATAAAGATATAATTGCATACTTTTAATAATTATAAAATAGTATATTTAAATTTTTTAAACTTTTTTAATATAATTTTTTGTATAAACAAAAGTGTAAGTAATATTTATGTAAAATTTTATTCTTTATTATAATTTGAAGTAGTTATCATTATACCAAAGTATGCTATATAGTTGTTCAAGTTTAGGTTTTTTGTATTCCTAATTTAAAGAAAAATGGTCTTGAGGTGAATCATTAAGGTTTGTAACCTTACTTTCAATTGGTGGTTCTTTTGTTTCGGTATTTAAGTTGTGTTGAAATAGAAGAATAATCATTTGATAAAATTCATGAATCAACACTAAAATAATTAAATAAAAATTAATTTACTGGATTTGATAAGGTAATTGCTTTACGACCACTATAGGTTTTTTTTTTTTTTTTTTTTAAATAAGGGAA
>Ga0209489_103552_pt1 | contig 30206 bp, 17 predicted proteins | sample SiratrowhiteBW_FD_187527 | JGI IMG/M metagenome (GOLD analysis project Ga0209489, IMG submission 187527) | Root nodule microbial communities of legume samples collected from California, USA - Siratro white BW (SPAdes) (version 2) | ecosystem: Host-associated > Plants > Roots > Nodule | place...
AATAACATTAATTGCACTAAAATCAAAGATGATTAGTAATAACTTGCATATTATACAAACAAGATCAATATTTTATAAGGTAAATTAAATCATACCCTTGTACCACTTGTTTGAAGTCATTACTTGGTTTCTTATGCAATGAACAGAACCAAACCACAGTTTTATCCAAAGGACAAACAACCATTAGTTGTCAATGGCTCCTAAAATAATGAATCAGTTATTGATGTTCTCTAAATTACTTGAAATAAAAAATATAAAGATTAGTAATTTACGATTGAATAATTGGAGCAAAATAAATGCTCTTTCTCGATTCTCCAATCCATTTCTGTATATAATTTTGGCATTCCAACCTTTTATTTACAGACATTTGTATGCTTTGTGGCTCAAGGAATCCATAGATATTAGGATTCCCTGAGTTATAAGTTAATTTGTTTATGTACCTGCATTGTTAATATATTGAATATCAGTAAAAACATATTAAGAAATGTAAAAATGTGTAACTCTAAAATATACTTACATCATCTATAACTGAATGACTATAATGTTTAACATTTGGGATCCCATGACGATTTCCATTATATCATTCATGTATAAGTAGAGTGGCATACCACCATTGTTGACAACCTCAACGCCTTCATCACATAACAACCTCAAATCTTCTATCAAAGTACTTAGATAAACATCTATGTCATTTTCGGGTTACCTTGGTCCTGATATCATCATAGACAACATCATATACTTTCTCTTCATGCACAACAAATACGGCAAATTATAAATAATTAGCAAAACAGACCATGAACTATGTTTGCTACTTAAATTACCGTATGGATTCATACCATCTGTTGCAAGACCAAGTCTGAGATTTCTTGGATCTCTTCCAAACTCAGGATACAAAGAGTCAATTTTCTTCCATTGTGGTGAATCGGCAGCATGTCGTAACAACGCATCACATTTTCTTCCATTTACATGCCATGTCAAGTTCTTTGCATCATTAACATTGACAAAAAAACGTCTTAATCGTGGTATGATTGGAAGATACCACAATACTTTTGATGGAGGACACTTTTTCATGTCATCATCATCACCGTCATTATCCTTTAGTTTGTATCTTGAAACCCCGCATCTAGGACACTTATGCAATCCTTCAAACTCTTTTATGTACAATATGCAATCATTGGGACAAGCATGTGTTTTTCGGTACTCCATACCCATTGGACACAATATCTTCTTCGCCTCATAGTGACTGTTTGGCAATGTATTACCTTCTAAAAGTATTTGATGAAATAGTTCTAGCAATTCGGTGAAACTTTTATCAGTCCATCCATTTCTTGCCTTGATATTAAATAATCGCAATATTGTTGACAAGCGGGAAAAAGTAAAACAACCGGGATACAATTCTGTGACTGAATCATCTTTCAATGAATCTTACACATGTTGGTGGAAACTATCTTCTCCAATATCACGAATCATGTCTTCCATGCAATCCTCAGAATATACATTATAATATTCACATTCAGTTGTAGATTTGCTAGAATATTGCTCCAAAACTTCACCATGCCAAGTCCATATTGTATAGCTCTTCAAGAAACCATCACACAGAACATGCTCTCGTATCAACTCAATATCTTGTCTTATCACGTTTACATAATTCACACACGGACAATAATATTTGTTATTTACTCCTATTCCATTCCTCTTAGCAAATTGTAAACACTCTTCAACACCATTCTCATACTCATCACTGATTCGACTTGTAGTTATCCAACTTTGATCCATGACTACGTTTACAAAAAAGACATCATACATATTAAACAAAACACAAATGAAACCTAAAATTGTTGGGGATCGAACATCCCCGGACTCAGTACCAACACGTCATGATAAACATAAATATTAGACAAAACATAAAATGTCGGGGATCGAACATCCCCAGACTCAATACTAACATGTCATGATAAACATAAATATTAGACAAAACATAAAATGTCGGTGATCAAACACCCCCGGACTCAATACCAACACGTCAAATATTAGACAAAACATAAAATGTTGGGGATCGAACATCTCCGGACTCAATACCAACTCGTCATGATAAACGCGATACAATCACAGTGTTATAATCTAGGTCCCTCTAACATCATCCTAGTGTACAAACTAATATAAAGCACCAACAAAGTAAATTAATTAAATAGAAACATTGAGTGGACGAACCTAAAAAGTAGAGACAATGGCAGTGTGTGCACGACTATGGTGGAGAAGAGTCTGCACAACAATGGTAGAGACCTGAAAATATAGAATGAAGTCAAACAGAAAAAATTGAATAAGGGCAGAGAAAGACATAGCCTTCAGTGGTGGTGGGCGTGGTGGCGGTAGAAGAAGAAAATGGGCTTCTTATAGCTGGTGGGGGCCTGAGTGGTGGTGGGAGTGGCCGCGGAAGCACTTCGACATGGTGGTGGTGGCCGCGGAAGCAAAATCGCGGAAGTAAAATCACGGAAAGAGTTTTGAAATGTCAAAGAGAGAGAGACGTGAGAGAAGTTGTTGCGAGGGAGGGGAAGAGGGCACTGCGAATGGTGAGGGAGAGGGCACTGCGAATGGCGAAGGAGGGGGAGAGGGCACTGCGAAGGGGGAAGAAGAAGAAGAAAAGGCAATGGCAAGGGAGGGTGAGTGAACAAAGAGCACGCGAGGGGGGAAGAGAGGGAACCTTAAAAAAAGGGGATACAAACACGATTGTTAGTGGGAACCGCGTTTGTATGTGGGATACAAATGCGGTTCCCACTAACAACCCCGTTCGTATCCTCCTGTAAAATAATTTAAAAATTATTTTGCAGATACCAACACGGTTGTTTCCAGAACCGCGTTGGTATCTCCATGCAGTTTTCAATTTTAAATTATTTGTGGCTTACCATCGCAGTTCTCGCGACAACTGCACTGGTGTAATTGTACTTAATTTAAAAAATGCAACCGCATTGTTTTTAATTGCGGTCCCTTCTTAACCGCGATGATATCCCGCCTTGAAATGTATTTTTTCTACTAGTGTAAGACGAACAATAATTGACATCTAAAAGAAAAAAAGGTGCATAAACAATTGATGTTTTTATTAAAGTCCATTCAAATAAGCTTTTAAACAAAAGTATATCTACAGTTCACTATTTTGAATTAACCGTTCTCATTTGAAAAATAATTCGAAATAATTTACTGTTTTGTTTTTGGAAATAATTAGAAATAAATTAATTTGAGTTTTCTGTCTTGATTTTGAAAATAATTAGAAATAATTTATTGTTCTATTTTTTAAAAGAAAATAATTAGAAATAATTCATTGTTTTGTTTTTGAAAATAATTGGAAATAAATTGATTTGATTTGAATATACCTTTTTGTTTTTGGGAATGATTGGAAATGAGTTTAAGTTTATGGGAAACAAAGAGCAAATCCATTCTAGCTATGTAACATTCAGTTTTAAAAATTGATTGAAAGTTAATATAGAAACAAGCAATCAGATAAGGGGGGGAGGAATTCATTTTATATAGACAACTATGTATACGAAAGAAAAAAAAAAAGAAGAGAAGGATAATACTAACAATCGACATGAAATTCTCCCGCATGGAATTTGGAGGAAAAGAAGAATAGTAAGAAAGTGCATTCAACTTCATAATCATATAGGTAATGTTTGAATTGTTTTATCTTTGAATCATTTTCGCATTCTCCTCGTATATCATATAGTTTTTATTTTCAATTCCAAAATTACTGTCACCAATGGTTATCTTCTTGTAATTATGGTCTTCATAAATCATATCAAGAATAATATTGCTAATATCTCGAAATGACATGTTTTCTGAATGATTGAAGTAATAAACTAATAGAAGTGTTTGTTGTTTGATCTGGACTTGTGCTTCTGATCACATCCAAGCTCAAATCCCAGGCCATGCGAGTACCCAGTTACTCCGCTCCACTCTTTCCATCCCAAGGATTTTCTCTACAATCCCAAGGCCTTATCCAAGAGTCTTTTAGCCTTTAGAAAGCCTCAGTCGAAAGCCTTTATCAAAAGCCTCTAGAAAACCTTTAGAAGGCCTTTACCGAAAGCCTCTAGAAAACCTTCAGAAGACCTTTATCGAAAGCCTTGGAAAACCTTCTGAATGATCCTAACCCAATACTGTATGCTTCTAATTTAATACCGAGTGACCCTAACCCAAATATCGAGTGTCTCTAATCTAATACTGCGTGTCACTAACCCAATATCGAATGCCCCTAACCCAATATCGCCCCTAACTTAATACTAAATACCTCTAACCCAAAACCAAATGACCTAATCTAATATTGAATGCCCTGAATCTTATATCGAATGCCCTGAATCCAATATCGACTACTCCTAACCGAATGTCTCTAGCTTGATACCGAATGCCTCTAGCTTGGAGACGTATCTGCATCAGCTAAGCAACAAAGAAGACTATTAACAATTTTCCAGCAAGTATACTGGGTCCACAAGTAATATAATGAGTAAGAGAGTATCGTATTCTCAAGGAACGGAAATTGTAGATTGACTCAATATCAATTGTATTATGAATAAAGATTTAACAATAATTTGTTTTGGTAACTGAATATAAAAACTAACTTAAAACGCAATTAATAAGGAACAATCAATAATAATAACAACCTTGGGATTGAATAATAATATTCTCCATTCTCATATACTCTTAACTGAATTCAATATTGTCTTTTCCAATTATCAATCTGCGCAAATAAAAGTCTTTTCAACCTGATTTCTCTAGCATTGAATTTCATAAATTAAAGTATCTAGCTCTATTCCTAGTTACCAGATTAATTTAATTAGCATTAAGATCAGTTGTTATGTGCAGTCATTACTCTATAATTCATTCCTGAATTTATAAATGTAATGCATTAACATTTGATTCGAATTCCAAAAAGTGTTTTCCAGTCACAAAGAGAAATTTAAAGTATGACAATTTAATATAAAACGTTAAACAAAGATTAACTGAATAAAACAATATCAAATAAATATCAAGAGTACAATTGAAGTGGAGAAATTACATTTAATCCCAAGAAGAAAAGAGATTAGCTACGCATGGTAGCCATGAATATACAACGGAAAAGGAAAAAGGAAAATTCTTGATTGCAACAGTGCTTCCAAGGATCTTCCAAAAGATGATGATCTCTCGTTCCTTCTATCCTTCCTTTTATAAAAGATCCCCGCTGTTTGTTACAAAGTGGTTGTTATTTTGCACTTCACGCTTCAGTGGCGTTGACGCCTTCGTACAGAACTTCTTTTCTCATTTAAGTGAGTTTTAGCTCAAGCTCCTCCTTTAGCGTAAGCAAGAAGTCACTTAAAATCTATTTTTCTGCTCCTTTCCTTAATTCCAGCGTTCCTTATTCTCTCTTTCTTCGAATTTCAACTAAATTTCAACTGCATTCTCTTTCCATAACCAAAAACGCATTAAATAGAAAAATAACCATAAAATCCCTAACTTAAACAAAATCCCTAAAAACCCTATAATTAAAACAGAATAAATGCTAAAAATCCTAACAACTCTATACTTAACTAACCAATTATTAACAGTTATCAAAGACTGGGAGACATTCATGGATGTTTTTGTTTTAACTATCTTCGGGGTCTTGATGTTCCATAGCTTCAAAAATTTCGTGAATTAGGTTGCAATAGATGTCTTTGTTGCTGTCAAGGTTCGATTTGAAAGTCTAGTCAGGACGATCTTCGTAGATACCTATATGCCATTTGACTGGTGCCACAAAAGAAAAGGAGGTTAATGATATGTTTTTTGCCTACCCTTTATGTTTGGTAGATCTCTTGTATTGGGAAAGAGTGGTCAAGATCAAGTGCCTAGTTGAGTTAGTGATACGACAAAAACTAGAGGTGAGGGGTGAAAATATGTTTAGGCTGAGTTCAAGAGGGGGCCGAACTGAACTTTACAAAATTTTGATTTTAGAACGTACCAAAAACATTTTTTTTGCAAAATGAGACTTTTTAAGAATCTCTATGATCAATGACTCAAGGTGTAGTGCAGAAAATGAATTGATTCAAGCACGAATAAGCTTATTTATTTTCTAGCAGAATGATCAAAACTAGAATTACATACAACGAGTATAGCAACACCAAAAAACCAATACAAAAATAGAATTTAGCAATCCACAATACAACTAAGCAGAAAGCACAAGTACACAACTCAATTAATACTCAATGCAAAAACAAATGACAAGCTATCCATTAATACAAAGGCAATGAACACAACAACAATGTCAATTCAAGATCTGTTAAGCATTAGATATATATAGTGATTTCACAACAAGCACCAATGTGATAGCAACAAACAATTAAGAGTGTCAAGAAACTATAATCACATATGCAGATAGGTCAGAAACCAATTGTAAGAATGAATGAAAGATAACCACTAATACACATAACAAGATGCATTGTACAATGAAAAAACTATGTTTTCTTTTTCTTTAAACCAATAGATTAGTAAAATTTGTAGAGAAAAAGGCACAGATCAACCACACGAGAGTTAGGCACAAAATATGTTCAAAGATTCAAACACAATGTGCTATATAACAGATCTATGAGCTTGCAAATCAATTTGAAAATTTTTGGCAAAAGTTGTTTAGTAAAGATGATTGATCAAAAATAGATTGATAAAACCTCAATACAGTGAAAAGTTGTAATATGAAAATGATATAATTGGCACAACACGGATCTAATCCAAATTAGAGTTAAACTATACAGAGCAAGATTGCAAAATCACCAATTTCATAAATTAGCTACGCAGATTGGAAGAATGATACAATGCAAGATCAATTTTTCATTGATTCAATTACTGAAATGCAAGTACAACAGCTCTAAAACCCAGAATACAGATATGGTGCTGAATCAAGTAAAATAGAAGAGTGAGAGAAGATCACACAAGGAATTATGTTGGTTTACCCTTCCTCAAGGGCAACATCCAATCTTTCTTGCAACCGTATAAGAAAAATTCGACCAACAACACTCAATTGTACACAATTACAATCAAGAAGCCTTCCTGCACCCTGCAAGATTACAATACACCTTCGAATTTCATAACTAACACCCTATAGCCCCAAACAATTCAAAAAACCACAATGCTAAACCCTATAGCATTGCTAATTACAAAATTAAATCAAATATTACAATTGAACAATCCAAAAATGTAAAACTTGAATCAAAACGGGTTCAAGAATTGAGTATAGAAGCTCCCTGGTTTTCAAATGAAAATGAATCTGCACAAGGGCTTGAAGACTGGTATCTTATTAATTTCAGGTCGAGAACTGTTATGACTACCTTTTAGTATCCACCTTACACAACCATTTGGAACATCAAAGAGTCTCACTCTATAGTTTCTAGCAGTATGAACTTTATGCATGCCATAGAGGCAAGTTTGAAAGGGTGGGGTGTGCTAGCTGCTGTGTTTGAAAAAGCTGCTGAATTTTCTAGTTTTCTTTTTAAACATAGGTTTATATCCAATTCCAGCTTTATCAAACACACAGTTTGGGGAACCTAAAACAGTATTTAAATTTGCAGTCCCCAAGGCAAGCTTTGAAGAAGTTTTCACATGACATTATACTTTAGCATACAACACCTCACAGTTTTCACACTTGACTGGTTTGCTAGATTCATCCTTAAAGTTAGAAGACTGGAAAATCATATTCAAATATTCAAAATCAATTTTAACAACTTCTAGTTCTTCTTCGAATGAGTTGACTCTCTTTTCCAGCCAATTGTTCAAACCTTTCAACCCATTGTTTGCAAGTGCCAATCTGTTTGCTTCATCATGTGTTTCGAAAAAAACTTGAAGCAATATATTGTAGTTTTCTTTATTCAAAGAAATACTTGAGCTAGCACTGCTTACCTCTGATTTCTCCTTAGCCATCAAGCACATATTAATCTCCTCTTCTTCCTTTGATGAAGAGCTGGTTATTGAATCACTTTCATCCCAGGTTATGTAGGCTCTTTTTTCCTTTATTGTGTTTGTTGAATTTCTTTTTTTGAACAGCCTTTTCTTTGTGAGTCAGGTTTGGACATTCCATCTTGATATGTCCCTACTTTCCACAACCAAAACAAGTAAAGTTAGCAGCATTTGAATAAGTTTTCTTAGTATACCTTTTAGATTGTTGATTCTTCACTTTTCCCTTCTTCATTGGGAATTTGTTGAACTTCCTTGTTAGCAGGTTCAATGTTTTAGCTTCGTTGCCCTCACTAGAATCGATTTCGCTTTCTTCTCCCAGAGCAGCAATTTTGAGTGTTATTCCTCTTGCTCATGTTCTATGAGTTTTCCAACAGTATAACTGTACTTATTGTAGTAAGATCCCTCATTTCTGATATTACAATGACCTTGGGCCGCCAAGATCTATCAAGATACTTCAGCACTTCTATGTTGAGCTCTTCCTTATCAAGGATCTTCCCAATCTAATGAAATGGTTGACCATATGCGTCAATCTCTTCTGTCATATTACAATTGCAAAGTATGTCAGAAAAGGGTATAAAAACCTTCAAGGAGTAAAACCAAAGGTGGAGGGAATTAGTTACATGGGTTGAGCCGCAATTTCATGATAGAGAGATGGTGGCTATATTCATATACACCATGCAATCTCCATTTTATGAACATATGATGGGCAGTGTTTCTTCCAACTTTGTCGACATCGTCATCATTGGGGAGAGAATTGAATTTAGGTTGAAAAATGGCAAAATTGCACAGGGCCTGCTCGTGGTTGCAAATATCATGAAGCCCATGTTTAATTCTGGAAGGAAGAGAGAAGGTGAAGTCCAAGCAGCCTCCGCCATACCTTATTGGGTAGGTCATCCATCGACTCGTTACAGACCTGGTCACTCACATCCTTCAACACAATATCCTCACCCCGCAAATACGATGTCGTGTACCAACAAAATTTTCCTCAATCCTGACCTACATCACGACCCCTATCCATGTCTCATAATGTTTACCAATCTAGACAAGGTTGGAAAAATGAAGGGGGATCTAATCTTAATCAAACTCAGGGCCAGAGTTTAACTCAGGGAAGAGATTAAGGTTCACTCCAATCCCAGTATCATACACGAAACATCTGTAAACTTTTATGCATAATGTCCTAGTTGCAATATGTCCTATGCAACCCATACAACCACCTTATCCCAAGTCTTATGATGCCAATGCTAAATGTGATTACCATGGAGAGGCAATTGGGAATTCAATGAAAAATTGTAGACCACTCATATTCAAAGTTCAATCAATGATAGAAGCTGGATGATTATGTTTCCAAGAAGATAAACTAAGTGTTGAGAAAAATCCCTTGTCAAGACATACAGGACCGTCGACAAATGCTATCGTGAGTGAAGAAGGACAAGGTTTTTTAAGGAAAGTTGAGGTGATTAAGAGTTCTTTGAACGATGTGTTGGCAGCAATCTATCAGGCAGGTTTATTAAAGCCTGTATGTAAGCCAGAACACACGTGCGGATTCCACTCTAGCATTGAACATTCAGTTGAGGAGTGACCTGAATTTAAAAGTTTTCTGCAAGATTTGATGGACAGACAAATACTACAAGTTTATAATCAAAAGGATGAAGAAGTGCTGCTCGTCCAAACGAGTGAGGAACCAAGTCTATCGAGAAAGAAATCGCTAGTGATGTGTTTCACTATAGACTCACTTATGCCTCTAGGAGGACATGCCGTAGTGATACAGACTTCATCCTCTTTTTCATATAAAAATGATAAGAAAGAACCATGGAAGTACGGTATCAATCTCTTAAAGGGCAAGCATAACGAAAAACATAAGGATAAATTTCTAGGCACCAACAACATTGTTGTGAATAACATCTCTGGGATTAGAGGAATGACGAGGAGCGGTCGCCTTTTTATACCTACAAAGCTACGAAAGGATATAAGCCATGGAGAGCTAGGGTAGAGGTGACCATGAACAAATCAAACACATTTTTGAAAGGGAAGGCTCTTCAGACTGACCCTGAGCCTGAAAGGAAAGAGAAAAAGGAAATTTCAAAAGAAGAAGCTTGTGAATTTTTGTGGTTCATTCAACAAAGTGAACATAAAGTGGTTGGAATTGTTGATGCACTACACTTCCCACAAAAAATTATTGAAGAAAATTCTGAGTGGAGCTCATATAGAACAGGACATCTCTTTGAACCAATTTTAAGGGATTGTTAGCCACCTTACGACCAACGATAACCTTACATTCACTAAGGATGAGATACCCTCGGAAGTGAGAGGTCATAACAAGGCTCTGCATATATCGGTGAAGTGCGTGAATTACGTCCTAGCACGAGTGCTTATTGATAATGGTCAGTCCCTGAATGTAATGCCAAAAACCACATTGGATAAGTTCCCTTGTGATGGATCTTACCTACGCCCTAGTGCTATGATTGTAAGAGCCTTTGATGAAAGCATAAGAAACGTTATTGGTGAAATAGAATTCCCTATACAAGTAGAGCCATGTAACTTTTAAATATTTTTCCAAGTGATGGATATACTTCTAGCTTACAGCTGCCTGCTTGGACGTTCTCAGATACATACTATTGGCATTGTGCCTTCTACCTTACACTAGAAGCTTAAGTTTGTAGTCAATGACAAACTAATCATAGTTTAGGGAGAGAAAGATTAGCTGGTGAGTTGACCTTTCTCCACTCCATACACTGAACCTGCTGAAGAAGCTCTGGAAACTACTTTCCAGGCCCTAGATATTGTGAGTGCAATTTACATTGAGCCTCTTAGGGTATACCCACACTTGTCAAATACATCATTAATAATGGCAAGAACCATGTTGAAAGAAAGCTACAAGTATGGTTGTGGACTAGGTAAAAACGGTCAAGGACTTGCATTTCCACTAGAAGTGGCTGAGAATAAGGGAAGATATGACCTGGGATACCGACCCACTTGGGCTAACAAGAAAAGAGTGGCAGAAGAGAGAAAAGAGAGAAGCAAGGCGAAGCTAAAAGGCCCATGAGTTGAAGGGAAAAGGAATCACTTTATGTAGTATAAGATAGACGTTCCTGAGTGTTGAATGGATTAATGTTGGCCAAGTGGCAATAATTGAAGAGATGCTTGGAGATGGAGAGCTGAATCTTATCCACCCCTGTCTTCCTGATGCGCGACTTAACAACTAGGAGTCTATAGAGTTGCCCACGGTGTTTACATGTAGTGAAATGTAATTTTAAATTTTTTTTCTTTCCAAATAAGCCTTTTGGTTTGGCTGAGAACTTTGTAATTCGCTATTTGAATGCTTTAAAAAAACTCAGTATGGATGTTAATGCATATTTTCCACCATACTATTCTTGCCTATTTATTTTCATAAAATCGAATAATGCATATATGACAATGAATGTTTTGAAAATGTCATTACTTCATGCCCTAATTTCACACTCCCGTCAATAATATGTAAAACGATTACGAAGAGGATTGTGAACCCTCTCCATAATTGTTAAGATTAGTGGAACAAAAACAAGAGAAATAAAGCCACATCTGGAGAATGTTGAGATAATCGATCTAGGGGAAGAAGGGGAAGAAAACCAGGTTAAAATCGGCACCAGCATGGCTAAGAGAACACAAGAGCATTTATATACTCTTTTAATAGAGTTCAAGAATGTTTTTGCTTGATCTTACAAAGATATGCTCAGCCTAGATCTTAATATAGTGCATCATAAGCTACCTCTTAAACCGGAATGCCCTCCGATTAAGCAATATTTGAGAAAAATGAAACCTGAGATGGCATTGAAGATAAAAGATGAGGTAGAAAAACAATTCAATACGGGCCTTTTGGCAATAGAAATATATCCCCAATGAGTGGCGAAAGTTGTGTCAATGCTAAAGAAGGATCGAAAAGTTTGAATGTGTTTCGATTATCGAGATTTGAATACGGCTAACCCTAAGGATGATTTTTCATTGCCACATATTGATATTCTGGTAGACAATGTTGTTACATCTTCATTATATTCATTCGTTGATGGTTTTTTCGGGGATAACCAAATCAAGATGGCACCTAAAGACATAGAAAAAAATACTTGCATCACCCTGTGGGGTATTTTTTGTTATAAGGTGGTTTCCTTTGTGCTTAAAAATGATGGGGCAACATATCAAAGGGCAATGGTGACTCTTTTTCATGATATGATGCATAAAGAAATTAAAGTTTATGTCGATTATAAGATCGCTAAATCTAAATCAGAAGAAGAGCATCTAATCAATTTGAGAAAATTGTTTAAGAGGTTAAGGAAATTCAAACTCAGGTTAAACCTGACAAAATGTACTTTTGACATGAGATTTGGGAAACTCTTAGGTTTCGTTGTTAGTCAATGGGGGATCAAAGAAGACCCGGACAAGGCATGTGCAATTCCAAAAATGCTACAACCTCTCATGGAAAAAGAAGCTCAGGTTTTCTGGGAAGACTAAACTACATTGCTAGATTCACTTCCCAGTTAAATGCCATGTGAGCCAATATTCAAATTGCTACGTAAAAAGCAAGTTGTAGAATGGAATAAAGATTGTCAGGTAGCTTTTGAGAAACTTAAGCAATATTTATGAGAGCCCCTAATATTACATCCGCCAGTCCCTGGGAGACCTCTCGTTTTATACCTAATAGTGTTAGACGAGTCTATGGGTTGTGTTTTGGGTCAACATAATGAGACAGGAAAAAATAGCAGAATATCGTCACATGTAAAGTCAATTGTTTCCTTTGATACAATTATTGAACTAATGATATTGCAAGGAAAAAAAATAAAAACTAGGGATGCTAAACATTTTTCGAAGCTGGATGTTTTAATAAAGGATCAAAATTGGTTTTTCCATTGAAGCATTTGCATGCATGTTGCTTTACACCTTCTGGCCTTTCCAAAATCCCAAAATGAAAGGATTTGCCCTAGTAACTATGGCCTGAAATAGCAATACAAGAATATCACACTGGGGCAAAAATGTTAGGTTTGTCTCAGTTGACTGAGTGGATGGTTGATCTGCAATTTAAATAGGGAAATAATATTTTTTTTCAAAAAGAATATGAAAAGTTCGTTAGATTGAAAACCCACAAGGACACTTTAAGTAAAAGATAGGATGAGAAGAAAAGAAAGAAAAATGACATGTGTTGAAAGTCATTAAATTTTGTTTCACTGTTAATCTCTTTCAAAAATAGGCAATTATGATTCAAAATGATATATGGTCATGTTTCTTCATCCAAAGCAAAAATAGATCAACTACATGCAAACGACAAAAAATGGAAAAAGAGACACACAACAATAACTTAGATGCAAAATAAGAAATCAAACATGGAGACACACACACTACAATCAAAGATGAAGACACACACACTACTTCACCCCATTGTATTCATCAAATGGGTTAGAAGGAATCTATGACCGACTACATGTATATGCATGAAAAATGCTATTCTTCTCGGCCAAATTGCATGTCTCTAATTTGCTCTTGGAGTGCTTCCATCTACCCAACCTGGTATTGATACCTTGTTGGACAGTACTCATGATGGCTCCTTTGATCTCGGCTAATAGTATCAAGCATCCCAAGTACCATTTGCTCAAATAGTGAAAATGATTCACCTCTATCCATTGGAGGTGCATACTGAACAAGATCATTTTGTCCTATAGCTTCAACATTACTCAGGTCCCCTTCTTCCTTGTGTTGTCCTTCGCCTTCTTCCTCAGCTTTGCAAACCTAGTAAGCACTATTTATTTTCTTGAGATGAAACTTGTGAAGGGTTACAGCAATAACCTCATTGTGAGGTTTGACAATTTCCACAAACTCATTCTCCAGACTCACACAAAAATGTTCAATAAACTTCGACACGAGCACACTGTATAGGATACGATAGTCAACCATCTTCTTGGCTTTGATCATCTATTCCTTTATGACATACACCCAGTTGATCTTGACATGTTGTGTTATATAATAAATCAACATCAAGTCTTCCTCGGTTATAACAACATGGTTGCATCCACATGGTATAAGTTGCCAAGTTATTGTAGATGCAATGATCCACAGGTTCATCTTCAGTCCTCCAATTGGATATCCTCTTGTTACTGCTTGTGGGTTCCTCAAGCACGACTTGAAGAATTCAACTTTGTTGAATTCTCCAATCGCCTCCATGTTTCCTCTTCCAACTATTCTGCCTGAGTCCTTCAATCTAGTCACCGTCAACAAATCTTCATCAGAGAGGATCATGTCAACACCCTTCACATGTGAACACATGATTTTGTCCTCAATAGAAAGATTGGTGAAGAAGACTCTCACCAAGTCTAGATACAGATTCCTTGTAAGACGCAGGAATTTGTCCAGTTTTTGGTACTTTATCAACCTCTTAATGTTGTTCAAATTTTCTTCCTCAGGCCATTCCAGCCTTAAAAAATTTGGTCTGACCAACACTTCTCGACTGATCTCGTGAAGATATTTCTCAATTTACTTGCGGTTTCTAGAGAACCACCTTTCAGGATCACCATTTTCACTTGTCTCTACTTCTATGGGTCTTTTTTTCTGACCTCTTAGATCTCTTCCTTAGGGTGGTTGAAACCGACATTGTTGAGAAAGGAAGATTTGAAAGTCGAAAACAATGCTTTTTGCTAAGAATAGTGCAGTATGACTGTTAAAATGCAGTGGAAAAAAATGCATCACATAACACATGCTTTATGTAGAATTGTGTGCATTGATTTGCAGTATATTATGTAACACACAACATGTAAACAAGTACAAATTAAAGAATTGTATTGAAGTTGTTGGGATTCTACAAATATCCAATCAATTGAATGAGAAAAAAAACCTTATCTTCATAATTCTCTCGTTGCAGCTATAGATTCTTTGACTCCCAATCGATTGAAGACATGTGGCACTAAGTACATTTCTCCTCTTACACACTCCAACTTCATGCTTCAAGCTATTTAATTTCTTTTGTTGACTCTAACCGTATCTGCACAGTTTCCTCATAACAATTTCCAAGTATGCACACTGAAATGAATTTGCATCAGAATCAAAAAAATGAAATTGAAGCAGTGTTTATAACGTTAATACAACAGACTATCAATTAGGTGAATTTTAGTACCAAGTTTCTCAAAACTAAAAAGCTTGTAAGAACTGCTCAAATAGTTTTCATATGATACTGCTCAAATCAATTATCCCAAGTTCAGTTCTTAGAAAATTAAATATTTCCTTGTTCAACGACTTAGTAAACAAATTGAAAATGAAAAAGAAACATAGTTATCCACCACTACAAACGTAAACCCTATACAATTTGTGGTCTACGCAAACACCAATACAATAGATAATGAAAAAGAAACATAGTTATCCACCCTACAGTTGAACACATAGAGAAGAAACCAGTGTAGAAAATCTTATCTTTGATGAATCGAAAATAGAGCAGAACAATATTCTCCAAATGAAAGCTTAAAGAACAACGAACTTGATCTTTCTTGTTTTGAAAAACTTGTAAAACTAAGCAAACTCTCTTCTCACGTAAAATATCTCTCATGAAAATCACTATGTAATCGTCCTCATTTTTCGAAAGGCATGAAACTATTTTATAAGCAAAACAATTGCAAAACAAAATATACTAACTCAATTGAATCGATTGAAAACCATAGTCAATTGATTGATATTTTCCCAAATCATATTTTTACTAAGTTTATTGTTCAAAAATAATGAGTATTTTATGTAAAAGTTTTCGAAAAATATTTGAAGTTATGAAGCTCATCACATGGTTAAGAATATGCATGCTCACTTTTTAAAGGAGAACCCACGTAAAACGCCTCTGAACAAATAAGAATGTGCCACATCAGCAATCCTGTATCATGAAGACTGCATCTGTGAGTGACCACTTTTTCACGACCGTATGTCCAAAGGCTATATCCTTGAGTGTCCGTATCTATGCATAACCACATCACTTAATACCGTATCTGTGAGTAACCACAACTATGTCATTGTACGACCAAGAGTCGCGCCTGTGAGTCACATCTCCATATGACCGAATCAACATGTGACCGCATCTCAAGACGTGTAGCCGTATCTTCAACAACAACTTTTTTCTAATTTATTATTTTTTATAAGTTCTTTATTTATGTTTAACACTAGAGTTTTAAATGGAGCTTCGACACCATCAAATGTACCTGGACCATTATTATCGTACAAAAAATATTTGGCTAATTGTGCATGAAAATTAGATTCAATTTGTGATAAAAACATATAATTTGCTGTATTTTTTTTGGTAACACAATTGTTATTAAAGATTCTTATGGCGAACTTGTGAGTAATGTTGGAAAAGTGTCACAATGATATAATAAAATATGTTTTGACTGAGGCAAAGTTAAAAAATAGTGATGTTTGAATCTTGAAGAGATGTCAGAAGATTTGAAATAAAACTAAGAGTTTATATCATTTATATAGTGTAATCTCACCTCATAAAAAATACAAATTAATTTTAAGTTATAGTTCGATAGCTTATTTTCTTGAAATCAAATAATAATTCAATATTTTCATGGATAATAAGAATTTTTACTTCTTCAATGATATCTTTAATATTAAGTTCCTTTACAACTTGGTTCTTATTTTCTCTTATTTTAAGATTATTTTGCTTCTTATCTTCTCTTATTTTTAGAAGATTATTTTAGAGATACATAATTCTTTATTATCTTAGTTTTTTCAGTCTTTATATGTTATAGAACTGCAGGATTATGTAACGTAAATCTTCCTTCAGCATGGATGCACAAACACTAATTAATTCTGAAAACACTTCTATTTTATAACTTTGAAAGTCAAAAAATTCCATGAATATATAATTATTTGATATACAAAATTTACTAGTCTCGAAAACAATCAGTATTAATCACTAGATCTACAAATACACTCCAATTCCATTAGTTTGTATAGTTTATATAACGTCTTATTTGAAAGCAATAATAACACAAAAGGCTTCTTACTAGTAATATGTATGCTTGAATTATATTAAATTAGGATGATGATATATGTTAGAGGATAGGCTCATATAAGTTTTAATAAATTATATTAAACTAGACAAAAACTTGAATGAACAATGAAGCTAAGACGTAATTTCGTGTACACCTACTGAAATAGAAGAGCCGCTTTCATAAAGAGTCGCTATTATTATAATACTCTTAAGACACTACTACGTTCACAACTATTTTTTCAAAATAAAATATTATATTATAATAAAATAATAATTTATTATTTGTCAAATAATTTGTATACGCGGTTGCCAGGTATCACTGCTGCTGTTATTATTAGCTGCGGCACAGCTTGACAAAATACCCCTTAAAAAGTAATACATGATTCTATTTATAATACTTATAATGAAAGTAATGTTTTTTTTTATCAAAGTCAATTTATAATGTTTTTATATTAATTATGTTTAGTATAAATACCAATAATTAAGAATAATTGTCAGAAAATATAATTTTATTATTATTTACTAACTTAATTGCTTTATTTAATCTGATAAGTTAGATATTTTAATTTATAAACAAAAAAAAGTAATATCGTAGGACTTCAAAGTAAAATAAAAGATTATTTCTCATAGTCTCTCACCTCGTAGAATTATAATTTTTTTAAATATCTTGGATAATGTGTTGGGATTTGTTTTTATAAATATAATATTATTACTGTTTATTCATTACCGAAAATGCAATGTAGTTTATTTTATGTCCAAAATAATCTTTTCAAAATTTAATTCTTAAATCATTTGATTAAAAACATATAAGTTCATACTACAAGTGTAAAGTTGTTGAAATCCTTTTTTGAGCACTGTTATTCTATACAAAATTAGTTTAAAAAAATCTAACAACTTCAATTTTTTAAATGGTATCTATTTTAAGTGAAAAATAAAGTAAACTTATAAAATAAAGTTCAAATTGAAATGTATTTCCCCAACCCCACTTTGAAATTTAACCTTTATGTACAATAAAAGCTCGTGATAAAATGAAACATTATGTACAATAAATACTCACACACACTCAGCAATTGACAATTATGATGGCTGCCAGCACAGCAGCAGCATTCACGAACAGATGCGACCTAGAGTTTTAGAGGTCAGAACTCTCCACCAAGCAATTTCTACTTGGCCTACCTATTCCTCCTCCTATAATTTTTTTTTTAATTGGATTTTGTAATCACTAACATAGTTATTAAGCTTAAATTAGCAGCAAATTTAGAATTCCATTCATGATAATACCTCTTCACCATACGTTAAAACTCGTCTTCCTATATTTTCTGAAACAACCATCTAAAAAAGGGTTCAGTTTAGCACCGACTAGATAGTTAAAAAAAAAAAAATCAACATTAAACTTTTATCTGAAGTGCATCGTTGGTATGAAATTTATACTAACGGCGGTTAAACAATATCCACCTGTAACTAATAGTAACTAATATGACCAACGTTGATTGTCTTGTATATTCATCGTTTTTCGTCAAAGTTTCTTTTATATAATTCATGTCAATTCAGTTACTTTTGTCAAGAAAATGTGATTTAAGATAGTTACTGGATGTCAAAGAAAATCTAATTAAGGCTTCGTATTCATAATTTGCATTCCAGATTTGACAGGGATTGATGGGGACTGAGACTTATTTTCATCATTGAGAAGGTATGAGTTCTTTTAACGTGGCATAAGATCATTACACACCATTTGAAACCAAGAATCCAAACTCAAGCATATGGATGCTACCGTCCCAACTCTTGTTTTCATTGTAACGAATCTTCATGGACCCATATTTTGTACCGATGATATCAGCTAAGGTTGCAAAATCAAGTTCAATGCTGAAAAACAAAGCAGAAAACCATCACTTAGAGAAGAACGTAGAAAAATAAAGTTTATTTATTATACTACCATCCCTCTATATTTTTTATCAAAATATATAATAAATCACTCCATTGACCTATATTAGTTTCAGTATTGATACTTTGACATTATTATGTGTTATAACAATCAAATGATAATTTAATATAGTGGTGACCCAGTGCTGATTGAGAAAATAATATATTTTTTAATTGAGCACGGTTTGAGGTCAACTAAATTTGAAAATCAAATAAGTTGTGTTTCAAAAGATTTTGACTCTCATTCTTTTTGTACCGCTTAGGGTCTTTGTTTCTCCCGTTCGTTCTCTATCTTTCCCATTCTCAGTTTTTGTTGTTCTCAATCTGTGTACCATTCGCAGTCTCTTTGCATTGTTGTCTTCTTCCTTTTTGTGATAAGGTTTGGTGATTTGGTGTGTACCATGTGTGTAGTCGGTTGCAAGGTGGGTTTTCACCATTTTGACGATGACACGTTTGCGGACGGCGAGTGTGGTTTGCTAGGTTGGTTGTCGCATATCAATGTTGTATTTTGAGATTGAATGTGCTTTTGGTGGAGTTTAGTGTTACTTAGGATATGATTTTGGTTATGTGTGGTTAGGTTTTGATAGGGTGATTGAATACGCATGTGATTGAATACACATTTTTTTTTTGCCATATTGAATGAAAGAAGAGGGGTTATGAAGAGTTTTATTTTGTTATTATTTGTTATGTTTAGGGTTTAAGCATTTGGTATGAGCGAACCAATGAGTGTCAAACAAGGCATTTTTGTTTTTATTTTGTTATGTAATCATGTGTCTATGGAGTGAAAGTCAAAGAGTTGAGTTATGTTATGTCCTGAATTTATGTAGTAATGATCTAATGGTTACCCTGGTTACATTTTGTGGTGACCCTTATCTATATTTTGGAACAAAACTTATTGATGTGTACAATAAATTTGAAGTGAAGCAATAGTTTATTGTATTGAGATAATAAATTTGTGTTTTAATTTTTTGTTTGGAATAATGTGTGCATGGGATGAAAGCCAACAATTTATTAATGTGTGGTGAGTTTATGCAATATTGAATTAAGAATTATCAAGTATTTTAACATTTCACATATCCCCATGATCAATTTATTTAAAAATTTAATTTATTCATAATTTCATTTATGAGTTTAAATTAGGTAAGAGTTTAAAATATTTAGGATTTTAATTTATTTAAGAGTTTAATTAAAGTGGGATTTTAGTTTATTAGAAATTTTATTTAATTAGAACTTTAATTTATTTTAGAAATTTTATTTAATTTTTTAATTCTTACAAATTTAGATATAATAAAAATTCAAGCTTCAATCAGGCATTTCAAAAGATTTAATTAAATAAAAATTCTCAACTATACTTTAGAAAATGTTAAACTAGTCTAATTCAAAATCTGATATTCATTTTGAGACTATCTCGTAACTTTTATTTCAAGAAAATTTCAACATGACATCATATCATCAACAACTTTTATAGACTCATGTGAATACCTCATTTGGACTAAAATAACTGTAAGAAACTATTTTGGTTGAAATACAAAAGGGGGGGTGAATTGAATTTCAAAATCTTTTTCAAAACTATTTAACCTTTTAAGAGAATTCAAATCAGTTTGATAAACTGGATCTTTATTGACTTTACTGATTAAAGAGAATTCAACTGATCAAGTTTACAACACTTGCCCACGACAAGACAACACTGCACTCGCAGCAACCACTACTGAACCTACAGCAGACCAAGAAACCACATAGAATCCACTGTGCGTTTCAAGAACTCCCTTGCTAAAACCCACAGCAAGTCACAGTTATACAAAGTCCACTATATAACCCAGAAACGTCTCACTGCAACCCGCAGTAGACCACTGTTGAACCCACAGTAAAACAAGAAACCACACAGAAACCCACTGTGTGTTTCAAGAACTCCCTTGCTGAAACCCACAACAAGTCACAGTTATACAGAACCAACTGTATAACCCAGAACCGCCTCACACTGCACCTCGCAGTAGGCGAACCACTAGTACAGTCCCACTGTACCATGAATTACACCCCAGTAATTCAAGAACGCAGTAGCAGTTTCAATATAGATGATGAAAACACAATCACAGCAAATACAAGCACTTCTATACAAAGGATTACAAAAGTAATAAAGAAAGGGTATAGAAGGCTTAGTCTGATGATCAAATCAGTGAAGAAACTGTCTCAGTCAAATCAAAGCTCCAGTAGCAGTTCAAGAAAACAGTTCTTGATGAAAATGTTTGATTGATCTTGATCACTAGACTCAAGGGCGCTTTTGCACTCTTTGAAATCTCAAATGTTCTTGCTCAGAAAATGTTTAGAATGATTTTTCGTATATTTCAAAATTCAGTCGATTGATTTTTCAAATAGTCGACTGTTTTTCTCCAGTTAGTTAAAACAGTTGTTCAAAATGCAAGTTTTGATTTTAATGATTTCTCAAAGCTTTTGTTAACTAAGAAAGTATTTGTGGAGCTTATCATTGATTAAGATTGCATGCATCACTGATTAGACCTCAAACTTACCCCACAACACACACTCCTAAGTTTTAGACCAAGTTCTTCAATCTTCATGAAATTTTCATGCATTCCACATATGCTCATAAGGTCTTGAACTTCTTCACTTGGTTGGCTTCATCAAATCATCATAGTAGCCCACTGGTGCTAACAATAACTTTTAATCTCTCTATACACATTTGGTTTATTAATACATGATTAGACTAAAATTGATAAATACATTAGCATTTTGTTTTCTTATTTACATTTACCCTAACAATTGTTTTCTTATTTTCATTGCCACAACTTTTTCAAGATTCACAATCAATTCCCTCTATTGTGTAACTCGACAAACCAATACATCCTTTTCTATAATAATTTCTGAAACATCATACTTTCCCTTCAATAGAGGTGTTAGCTTTTCAAATGCTTCTTTGACAAGTATACAACCAAGCTCTTCCTTTAAAATCGACAACAAAGTAATAACCTGTTCATGTAAATAACAACCAAATCCCAAAATCAATGCAGTACTACAACAACACTAGTGTAAGACAATTGGACAAAATTGTAATTAAGACATATAACTAACCAAATTTTCTTTCAAAGAAAGTGCAATTTCTCTCTCATCAACTCTGCAATCTATCCAGTGTAGAATTTGAGGAAATTTATTGATAGTTCAAACAAAAAAAAGAAAGGCATAAACTCTAATTTCTGGAATATTAACATCAAACCAATTTTTATAACCTAATTAATAATTGATAGATAAAAGGTTCCTTCACTTAGTTATTAAGCATGTGCATATGTACAATAAATAGGTTCGTTAGGTTTGATGCATTGACAACATAGTAAGTGATGTAATAGTTTACTCCAACAAAATCTATTGAACTCACAAGAAGTTTTTCTTTTTGACTAGAGAACCCTGGCAGTGTTAAGTACCTCAAAGGACCATATACAAGTAACCAAACACAGGTCGATGTCTGTCCCACTATGGTCGCCCGTGATGCATGAATCAATGAAGGAAAACTCGCACTCACTCCAAAAACTAATGACTAACTTTGTGAATTTTCAACACCGTATAATTGAGTAATGGAAACAAACCAACCCGGGTCACTTCCCAAATGGTCCTCAGTCACCTAGTGTGAAACACTTTGAAAACTAACAAGTGTATAGAACGTCTAATGCAAGTCACCCAATAATAACACATAAGTGAACACTTATTTTCAGGACCCATTTTATTGACCTATGATTTCTTTGCACAATTGTTCATGTTTAAACCCCAAACCTAACAATTCCTTACCCCAAAGGATCATGTACAAGTAACCAGACACAGGTCGATGTTTGTCCCATTTCGATCGTCCGTCATGCATGAATGGATGAAGAAAATTCATACTCACTCCAAAAACCACTCACTGACTTCGTGAATTTCCGACACCATATTGCGTAACGGAAACAAACCAACCCAAGTCACCTCCCCAATGGTCCTTAGTCACTTAGTGTTTCACTTTGAAATTTGACAAGTGTGCAAAACGTCTATTGCAGGTCACCAATAATAACATAGGGGTCAATACTTATTTTTAGGAGACACTTGAATGACCTATAACTTCTTTGCACAATTGTTCTTTTTCTTTAAACCCCAAACCTAACAGTTCTTTACCTCATCACACCATGTACAACTAACCAAACGGAATATATACCCGTCCCACTTGGATTGGCTGTTATGGATGAATCTATGAAGCAAAAACTTGCAGTCACTTTGGAAACAACTAACTAACTTCGCGAATTTCCAACGCCATAAAATTGAGTAACGGAAACTAATCAACCTAGGAGACCTCCCCATTGGTCTTCAGTCACCCAGTGTGGAACACTTTGAAAACTAAGAAGTGTGTAAAACATCTAACGTAGGTCACCCAATAATAACACGTGTCAAAACTTATTTTCTAGACACATTTAAATGACCTATAACTTCTTTGCACAATTATTCATGTTCTTCAAACCTCAAACCTAATAGTTCCTTACCCTATCACACAATGTACAACTAACCAAATAGACTTTCTTACCCGTCCCACTTGTGTCAACCGTTATGCATGAATCCATGAAACAAAACTTGTACTGACTCGAAAAAACACTAACTAGCTTCTCGAATTTCTAACACAATAGAATTGAGTAACGAAAACAAACCTATTGAAGTCACCCTCGGAGTAGTCTTCAGTTACCAGTGTATTTTGAGTTGGTTTTCTAATAAGGTGTTAAATGATGCAAAGCCACCAATTTAAGAATGTTATGAACTTAAGTTATACACTAACAAAATATTGGTTACTCGTGTTGAATTATGTGATCACTTCATTGGATGTTTTGGAACATAGTAAACTAATATGCATTATCACCAACTCTACCATTTTTGTTTGAGACTTCAATTTATTTAAAACATTAATTTTTTCATTATTTGAAATTATTTATGAGTATAAATTAGGTAAGAGTTTAAATTATTTATGATTTTATTTATTTAATATTTTAATTGATGTGGAATTTTAATTTATTAGAAATTTTATTTGGTTACAACCCAAGTCATCACATAATTACACATGGGTCACCATTTACTTTCAGGTTAACATTTCAATTGTCGCCAACTAAAAAGCACAGTTGGTGTTGGTTTTTACAACGATATCTCAAATTACCATCCCAATGACACCATTTACAAGTTACGATACAAATGTCAACCTCCAACGCAGTTTGATATACCTTTACCGATTAATAGGTCCACAAAAAATCTATGACTTCAACAATTTCATACAACAATAAGTTTCATAAGGTCGACAAACTGATCAATCTAACCTCCACCATCAGTCTCATTAACCTTGCGTAAAAGAATTTAAAAAAGATAACATTACAAAAGCTACAACGTAGGTCACCACTTAATTACACATTGTTTACCATATATTTTCAACTAAAGATTTCAAAGAATAGTTATCTCACAACAAAACTTCAAATAAACAACCAACATATGTCACAGTCATGTCATATTATAAAATACTTCCAAATGCATTTTTTAGGACAATCATCTCACTGCCAAAACTAAATATTGACACATAATCACTTAAAGTTCTAAAATAACAACTATTCATCAACACAACATTTCACTCATAACATATCACATCCATAAACAATAGAATGATTACTAAATATAATTTAAGAAAACAACAAAAAAATTATCACTCCATCGCAAAAATTATCCAAATAAGTCAATATTTCAACATGATCAACAATTTCATAATCATCATTTTTTTTGTTTATCAACTGGTAATAAAATCATGTAACAAACAAAAGAATAGACCATATTCAAAACCAACATTGTTCAGGCATATGTTTCGGACCATAACCCATATGTAAATTTTTTTTAAGAACACATAAACCTAACACGATTTCCTTCTTTTCCTTGAATAAGTAATTCAAGGGTTTCCTAGAACAACACTCTTATAAAGCTTTCTTGGTTCAAACTTTAGTCGGGTGTGCATGTTACCTCTCTCTTTTCTATCATCATCGTCCTCCACCTCATTCGTATCATTCATCACTTCAATATGTTGTTTGGTATAATCCACTGAAACAGGTTCAACTCTAGAGATGAAGTATCGTCTACAATACAATTTTTAGTTGGCCTTAACAATTCATTTAACTTGTTCACAAGAAGTTTCATGATCAATACTCCCAGTTTGTTAACTTCATGAACCAATAGATCATCTCTGTAACAATTTTCAAATCCATACTTGTCCTTCAATATAGGTGTTAGTTCTTCAAGTGCTTCTTTAACAATTACACCACCAACCTATTATTCCTTTGAAACACACGACCGAACAATATTCTACTAACAAAAATAACAACTAAATTCAATCATAAATACACCACTACATAAACACTACTGTAACAAAATGACTCAAATTTATAGTATTCAATGCAAAACATGGATTGATAGTAACCAAATCATATGTTATAAAAATAAATAAAATTTCATTACAAGGCTTCCAACATACTATATTTTCAATTATACAGTAAATACTTTAGCTACCCATTATGAATGATATACATTTCTTTTCCTAAACAACTTCTACTATCAACCAACAATAAGTCCCATTCAAAATTCCTAAACAAATCAATCTTAACATATAACATTTCTCCATGTTAAAACTCCATAAAGCAACCATATCACAAATGTAAGGGGAAAGACACAACTTTTAAATGTCAATAACAAACACAACAATCAAAACAACCAATAATGGGACACATGAACAACTATTAAGTCAAAATAAAGTAATGAAGCCCACCATTACCGATACCAGTGGGTGTGTTCACGAGACCAAAAATCAAACCACACCAAATACAACACAAGGAAACTACAAACCATATACCAAAATAGAAATTACAACACGAATAGGGGACTCTCCTCCGAAGACAAATGCAAACATTGACTACTCACCAGACCACCCACGCCAAAGACACTGCAAATCCTAACCATAAAACACACCAATAACCCTTACAACCTTACACCTTGTCAAACGAAATTCACCGAAGCACATAAACGGAGAACTAAATCAGACCACACAATCTAGAGAAATAAAAGGCCTATCTTGGAGCAACCACACACTAACACCACCAATAACGGTGATCACCAACAACAACCACACAACACCACCCTTGATAATGGTGTCCAATATGTGAACCCCTCTAAAAGTGTCCTTCAATATCTGAAACCCTCTTGAAATTGGTCTTCATATATGTGAACTTCTCTTTAAAATGATTTCCAATATGTGAATTCTTCTCCAAAATGGTCTCCAAATTATGTCCCTATTTCACAATCCCACCCATTTTATCCATCATTTCAAGATTTTAATTCCTCTATAAGCTTTGCCACATCTTCACTACCTTTTAAGCCTTGAATTTACACATTTTTCCTTTGCTGCATAGACATACCCTACAATGTCGCGATTGTTAAATGGTGCAGGATTGTCAAAGAATCATTTTCGTATTGACTTTACATATGAGTAAATGTTTACAAAAGCCATGAGCAGCAGGTTTGAATTTCACAATCAGTCTTGCTGAGTTGAAGGTTTGTATTCACTATCATTCTCACTCAACTACTAGCTTTCAGGTCCACCACTCTTGTGCGTGTTTAATCCATTTGTAGCCCTTGGATAAAAAAACGCAACCCACCTTACTGGAGGAAAAAATGACTATGTTTTATATGACAACAACATAGTAGCAGTCACGATCATGAGTTTTAGATTTACTAAACACCTTACAACCCCCACGACAACTAAAAAGACGATGCATTATTTATTTTGTTTTTAGGTCTTATTTTGAATAGATTCTTCTAAATAAAGCATAACACTTCTCATTGCATTACCCCCTAGAAGACAGACATATTATTAGACTATGACACCAATTAGGGTAGGAAAATGTTGCCTTCTTGTATTCCTTATTATTCCTACCAAAATCTTAATCCAGACTAAAGTAAATATCTCCACGACATCATTATTATAACATCATTACTATGGTTCCTAAAAATATTATTCCAAATAGTTCGAATGACGACACCCAATTAATTCTCCTTATTGAATTACTTTTTGAGCTCATTTCCTACAATATGACGTAGAGATTGAACACCTAACCACATATTAATCATTTTCCAAATTTTACTAGTAGTCTCATAAGTGAAATATAAGTGGTTAGATATTTCATCACTAGCGTTGCACAAAACACACCTTGTATGGTTGAGTTATATGCCTTTATCCTACAAGTTATTATAAGTTGTTAATCTATAGTGCAAAAGTCTCAATGCACAAGGTGGATGGCAAAGCTTTAGTCCTCCACAACCTATCAAAAACCTCTTCTTGCTCTCCTATAATTTCTCTACTCAAACACTATTGTATGTAGATTTCACAGAGAACTTTTTATCTTCCTCTTTCCAAACTCATTCATTACCAATATCCCTTTTAATTGCATACCCATAATAATGTTCATAAACTCCTCGTACATTGGACTTTCCCATGCAAACCACTCCCCTCACCTCATTTTCCACTTCCATTATTGCTCGTTCCATTCTTCACTCTCCCAATTTTAGTCCCTTTTGGCTTGAATTAACATAAAGTCCAGGTATCGGTCCTTAAGAGATGTTTTTCCTATCCAAATATATTTCAAAAAATGGAATTTGTTACCATTACCACATTTCCATTTAACAAAATCATTAAACTATTTACCTATCACTCCTTTCTCACAATTGTTTCTCAAATCTCTCCACTAGTTGGATCCCTTCACATTGTACCTATTACTATCTAAAATTCTCCAAGATTCATATTTTGATACTAGAATATCTCTCCATAAACCCTTGTCTTTATTTCCTAAACTCCATTTCCACTTGCTTAGAAGTTTCTTATTAAACCCAGCTAAGTCCATAATTCCGAACCCTCCATCCTCTTTACTCTTACACAATGTTTCCCACTTAACCTAAACTATAAGAAATCTCTTCATATCTTTACATGTAGAAAAAAAGGTATGTAGAAAAAACTAGTTTAGTGTAATATTTCATTTATGAATTTCAACAGTGATGTTCTTTCTTGCTTATACTTTTACAATATTAATGTAATATTTCTACGTATTTAAAAGTAATTTATTGTTGTCTAGAAAAGCACTGTAAACGTACTCAAAGTGGGAGTTTAACTTTACAAAATTTCCATTAGCCATGGAAAAGTACTAATTCACTATTATATAGGTATATCGATCTATAAAATTTAGAAATTAAAATTCTTGCAAATGATCCCACCAAGGGAAGTCCAACCTTCTTTTCATCATTATTCCTAAAATAGAATAGAGAAAAACCTTTTAGGAGAGTTAAATTTGTATCCATTAATTGATTATTGATTAAATTAACAATCTTCACCTTATATTTGAGTTATGTTGATACTTAACAATAGAACTTGATTTGTGTTATACATTTTTGGAGTTTTATTTTAAATTATGTGTTAGTACTTAGTTTTAAGTTATATATTGTTAGCTCTTGATTTGTATTACATGTTGTTATAACTTTATTTTGGATTATATATTACTTGATTTAGACTATACGTTATTAGAACTTGATTTGGATTACATCTTTTTAGATTTCATTTTTTTATTCTATGTTGTTAGTACTATTTGGTTTTAAATTATATGTTGTTAACTTTTAATTTGGATTATATGTTGTTATAAATTGATTTTGTGTTATGTTTGCACTTGATTTATATTATGTTTTTAGAACTTTATTTGGATTATATATTGTTGAAGCTTCATTTTGGATTATGTGTTGTTAACACTTAGTTTTAGATTATATATTGTTAGCTTTTGATTTAGATTATGTTATAACTTGATTTTGTATTATTTGTTGTTAGAACTTAAGTTATATGTTATTAGAACTTAATTGGATTATGTCATATGTACAAACTTTTTTTGCTTTGGCATAAGTTAATAAAATTTTATATACGAAATTGGTAATGTCTTGGTAAAATTTGAATTTGAACTTTATTTCATTTATAAGTTACACAAGTACAAACAACCAAATAAATAATCTTCACAAGATCATATGAATTTATATATGAATTATTTACATACAAATTTAAATAGATATTTTTTATATACAAATTTATATATGGATCATTTAAATACAATTTATGTATGGATTATTTACATACAAATTTACAAGTTTCTTTTCAATTAAGAAATAGTTTTCTTCACATTAATTACATACAAATTTTTTTTAACTAAGTTTTGAGACAACTACATCCATCAATAATCACAAATTTTGTAGAGAGGATGATGTTTCTATACGTAAATATATTTATAATATGACATATTATCCATAAAAAAAATTTCATGTTATAGAAAAAAAATTTATATGTAATTATATCTATATCTTATTTATGTATAAATTTATTTCTGTATGTAATCCATTAACAATGTTTAAATCCGTCAGTAGTGTTCCGATTACCTGAAATTTGAGACTTTACTTACGAATTTAATCTATCTAAAAAATTGATGTTTTTTAGTGATGAACTCGTGGTGGCGGGAAGGAAGGCGAAAAAACAACGTGGAGGAGGTGCACACCATGTCTTGGAGGGAGGCGCAAACAGTAGTGGGCCTGGATACAAATGACAATGAAGGCACAAAGTGACTATTTACAGTGTCGATGTGGAGGACATGTAAATGGTAAGAGTATGGGAAGCAACAGGGCAACCACAGTGTAAATAACAACGTCAAGGAAGTACAAACAACATCAGTGGCCGGAAGCACAATATTGATGTGGAGAAAAAGTGTAGAAAAAGGGAAGAAATGAAGGTTAAAAGATTATAGAGGTGAAATAAATGAACACTATAACCATGGTTATAGTTTCAATTGTTGTCGTACAATAAGACGACTGTTATTATGAAAATTGTCATCTTATTTGGTAAAAATATAACATAAAAACAAACTAAAACAGTGGAATGTTAGATGATAATTCTCATTAGAACCTGTTGTCTTTTACGTATAAATAAGACATAAAAGGAGAAATCAACAAAAATTTGAACTAAAACCTGTACATAAAATCTAAACGAGACCCAGAAGTTGTGCAAAATCCACCACTTCTCCTAACCAATTTTATGATATATAAAAAATCTTCTGATATATAAATTCTTTAAAAAAGAAAAAACTAAATCAACGTGTAACTTAGTACATTTTGAAATCCTCGAAATACAAGAGCATTTAAACCTCAAAATCTTTAAAAATTTCTTTTCCTACTCTATTATCCTATAGTATTCCGGAGAGTTAGACTAGCTTTTTTCTTTTTTTTTTTTTTTTTC
>Ga0209489_103557_pt1 | contig 30166 bp, 9 predicted proteins | sample SiratrowhiteBW_FD_187527 | JGI IMG/M metagenome (GOLD analysis project Ga0209489, IMG submission 187527) | Root nodule microbial communities of legume samples collected from California, USA - Siratro white BW (SPAdes) (version 2) | ecosystem: Host-associated > Plants > Roots > Nodule | place: USA...
TTGTGTCCTGTTGTGGTGTTTTTTTTTTTTTTTCTTTTATTGTTTTGTTGTTTGATTGTTACTGCTTTTCATAGAGAGATCCATCATGCTGTTCAGAATCTTGAGGAGCCGAAGAAATGTCTTGCTGATGCTGTCGATGCTAGGCAGGTGAATGGCTACACTTTTCTGACCTAGAAGGAGCTGATTTTTTGTATTTCCGTGAATCTGTTTGTTGCAAATCAAAAGTAGGACTTGAGGCTATTGCTTTTTGTTTTATATATTAACTATTCCATGTTATTGTGCTATTTTGTGGGTGGTGAGGGATGATTGTCTAGCTTTGTTTTTATAGGAAATAGATCTCCGTATAGGTGCTTCTTTCACGAGGTTCCAGACCATGTTGATGAAAGATGCTTTTGTCATTGACACTGCTACAGATGGCAGAAACCTTATCCTAAGTTACGGCCCTTGCCAGGTATGTTTCTGTTGAAAATAGCACTGAGACTTTTGTGCTTTAAAGTTATTGATTCTTATTTAGTTGTACTTTTTAACTACAGTTTCCTACGCTTGGATTTGTCGTGGAAAGATATTGGGAGATACAAGCACATGAGCCAGAAGAGTTTTGGTCTATCAACTGCGCTCATGAATCAGATGGACGCATTGCTAAGTTCAGCTGGATGTAAGATACAAAGGTTTTACGGTTTTGATACATTCATGGTTCTTGTTGTTTCGCTGACTGCAGGCTAAGATGTAATCTAAATTAATTTGGCAGGCGGGGCCACTTGTTTGATTATACATGTGCAGTTATAATATATGAGATGTGTGTTGAGGAGCCAACAGCAACAGTGAGTCTTTTTTAAAACATCTGGTGGGGCATATGCTAAATCTAAAGTAATTTTTTCATTACACGTATTGATTACCTTTCAGGTGACAAATGTTAGACAACAGGAAAAGCCTAAGTATCCTCCACATCCTTTGAATACGATTGAGCTTGAAAAGCGTGCTTCAAGATACTTCAGGATGAGTTCTGAGCACACAATGAAGGTGAGTGGACATTACCATTTGTTTGTATGCTTTCTACTGATGAGTGGTGTCTATTTCAAGTTGTCAGTTAAAAAATTGATTTGCTTTCATTGTAATATGTAGTAATTATTGTGTATAAAAGAAGAAACAATATACTTCTAGATGATGCCTTGGTAAAAACATGAAAGACTTTCACCATCAAACACTTGATCCATAATTCTCTATACATAAAACCTTTTATTCTGGTGTCATTTTTATCTACAGTCTGAATACATCGAAAGTCTTTTACCCACGAGTTCACTACTCATATAACACTACATATAGATAGTGCCAATTGTTGTGTTCCTCGAATGGAGATATCAATGTTGGTACCTAACCTGACAGATATAGATTTGATGAGTCCTTAATATGGTATCAATACCATCTAAGTCCGTGGGTTTATGCGTAACTCAACCTCACAAAATCAAATTATAAGGTGAGAATTGTATCTTATTTATATATTATAATTTGGTCTAATTCTTAATCGATGTGGAATCTTTTAACAATTATATAAACAACTATTTTGTAGACAAATTCAGAGTGACAAATATGTTATTTTATTCCAATTCTCCTTTTGCATAATTTTACAGATATGGTGTTTTTAATATGCTACTATGCTTACAACTTATTTAAATATTTATAGGTGGCAGAAGAACTTTACCAAGCTGGTTTCATCAGTTATCCCCGTACAGAGACTGATAGCTTTTCTTCAAGGACTGACTTACATGTGGGTTGGCTCTTTCATCTATCCAAACATGAATAATTATCACAGTTGTAGTCTCCTGGATAGTTGGACTTTAAAGATACAAGAAAAGAGGAGTAGAACTTTTGCTAATTTTCATGTGGTAATAAACATGAACTTTGATTTGAAAAGGGGAAGCCTCACTTTTATGGTTACGGAGAACATGCTATTTGGCATGGATGCTGTAAGAAAATATGTCATGCATCACCTAAGAATTTAATTATTTGGCACTGATAATTATATGCATCTTTTTGGTGTCTTAACAAAAACGAAAAGGGCTTAGGAATTATAACTCTGACGGGGTAGTTTTGACATTTTGGTATAGGTTGAACCATGGAAGAAATTAAATATAGTATGTTTATTGCCTTGAATTTTATTGGAAACACAACAACATTTTAATATATGCGGGCACATGGGCTTTTGTAGATGCTCATTGTAAAACATTTATGTTTATTTTATACCCGTGAGCTAATTTACTTTTGTAATATATGGCACTAGAAATTAAAATATATTCTTTTAGCAAGTAAAGAAGATCTGACTTTTATAGCCACCCTGATTAAGGGTAAAATTGTTGTTTCACCCTTTATCCTTAGTAAATATTTTTTCCTGAATTACTGATCTTTCATTTTCTTTTTTATTTTCCTTCCAATTGTAGACAATTGTGCAAGAACAACAAGGGCATCCTGAGTGGGGAGTGTATGCACAACGGTTGTTGGACCCTGGGACAGGGCTTTGGAGAAACCCTAGAGGTGGTGGACATGATGACAAGGCCCATCCACCCATTCACCCTACAAAATTTTCTACTGGAGAATCTGGATGGAGCCAAGACCACCGTGTCAGACATGATTCCTTACCACTCTTTCTACTTTAAGCATTGCATTTTGCTTGGACATTCATATAATTTCTTAAATTGCCACAGAAACTGTATGAGCTGGTTGTTCGCCACTTTTTGGCATGTGTCTCAAAGCCTGCTGTAGGAGCTGAAACCACCGTTGAAATTGATATTGCCGGTGAACTATTTTCTGCATGTGGGAGGGTGATTCTAGAGGTGAGATCTCTGTCATGCATCATGTGGATAGCCCATATTGTGATGTAAGACAAATATTGGATCTATTTTGAAGCACTTGGAATGAGGAAAGATGAATATATTATTTTCTAATCATTCTAACTTTATAAAGATTACTATTTATACAACTTTCGTTATAAAAAAAGATGCTATAATTATGGACATCAAATCATACCTGATTATTAGGGAACTTTCATCAATCAATACTAACAAACGAATATAACTAATTAAATCTGTACAAAAAGAAGTAACACACGAGCTCCATATTTTACACATTATAATAGTTTTTGTCAAGAGGGTGAATAGATGTTTAGTATTCTGAGTTTTCTAGTAAGATATGGTATCATTTTGTGGGTATTCCCTTTGAACATTTGCTAACTCACCTCTACAAGGAGAACATATTCTATTTCTACAATGTCATTGTCTAACTCTTCCTTGAGAACGTGCTGATCTATTTCTATATGTTTTCATTCTTTATGGTGAATTGGATAATGAACAATGCTTATGGTACTTGTTGCCACAAAAAAGCTTCATAGGAACTTAATACTTAGTTTTGAGACCATCAAGTATGATCTTCATCCATGCTAATTTACAAATCCTTGGGTCATAGTGGAAAATCTACTTCTACACCAGAATTTTCAATCACATTTACTTTTTACTCCTCCATGTAACTAATTTACAACCTCGAAACATTCACTATGTTATGGTTCGAAACCAAAGATCAAGACTACTTAAGATTGCAATAAGGCCTTTCTTATTTAGTTTTGAGACCATCAAGTATGATCTTCATCCATGCTAATTTACAAATCCTTGGGTCATAGTGGAAAATCTACTTCTGCACCAGAATTTTCAATCACATTTACTTTTTACTCCTCCATGTAACTAATTTACAACCTCGAAACATTCACTATGTTATGGTTCGAAACCAAAGATCAAGACTACTTAAGATTGTAATAAGGCCTTTCTTATTTTATACAACTTATTTCTTCCATTAATGAAATCGTATCTATGTGAAATATATGCACTTTTATAAGGCTAAAAGCTATAGCTAATGGTCATAGCTCAAGTATTTCTACTTAAAAGTATAGTAGCTTAAGTGTTATGATTCAGTGGTGAGTTAACCCACTTGACCTACATCATGCTACAATTGATGAGACTTGAACAATCTCCCATCAACAATTATTCCTAACGATTTAGCTTGTGACATTGACTCCGATACCAATTGTTGGATCAGGTGCTTACCACTAGACCAAAAGTTATAATTAAAGGTTGTGACACAACTCTTTCTATTTAGAGGCATAACAACCCAGATGTTACAATTCGATTGTGATATGACTCACTTGACTTCAATTCGATTGTGATATTGCTCACTTGACTTCTGTTACGGTATAATTGATACAATCTACAACAACCTTTTCCTTTAAATATCTATGCAAAATAATATTTTTTTCTTTGAAGTGGTGCAACTTTCTTATCAAAGTGAGGTGTCAGCTCAAATAATCATGACTATATACATTTTGCCATTGGAGCAAATGTCTCTTCATAATCAATCCCACATGTTTGAGTGTATCTCTTAGGAACCAATCTTGCCTTATATTGGTCTAGGGAGCTATTGGACCAATTTTTTTACAGATTATATCTATCTGCAATCTATTGGCCTAGCCTTTTATCTTTGCTAGAAATAAAAGAAATATTATCTTAGAATATTTTAGATTATCTTATATGATCTCTTAGGATTATTTTTTCTTTTAATTAGTTTTTTTATAATTATAGGAATAGCTGATTAGAATATGATTTATAGGCATGTCATATCATGTACATAAGAATAAAATCTCGTATAATTATTCGTATTGATTGTCTTTGGGAAGTTCTACATTGCTTGCTTCAGTTCTTGGGGTACAACTTACATATATGTAGGATAGCATCACTTAATGGGAATTGGTTTTAAGATGAAATCTGACATGGTATCAAAGTGTATAGCTCATCTTGGTACTTGCCTATTGTAGGAGGTTCGCTTGGTTTGTTAGACATTTATGGAGGGAGGGTGTTAGGAATTCTCTTATCCCTTACCTTAATTATTGAAGTGCGATTGATATATGTGTTGGAGAAATTCGCTTAATGTTAGTTGATTTTAAGATAAAATTTGGCAGTCAACTTATTGAACCCGTTTCTCATTCTTTAAGGCTTCTTGTATTTGATACAGGGTTGAGATAAAACTGTAATGTTGCACAGCACAGTGTTTAGTGTACATAAACTAGGATATTGGATGTTTAACAACATGCATCTTAGGGTAATAAGCAAGTCACGAGGAATAAATATCTAGAGACTAAACAATGAGTGCTTATCTCTAGCTTAGATGATTGGGGTTGTTTTGGGTCAGGTTGGGCTCTTTCTTAAATATACGATAATGGTTTATTGACTTCATTCTGAATTGGTTTAGATGCTTTTAATATGGTATGAGTGATATTACCAAAGCAAAATGCCCTACCTTGGGTAGGAAGAGAGACAAGGGTAAGAGGAAAAGACTCACCAGACTCAGGATTCAATAGGAGACTCAACTTTTATACACTCCTCCTATTTGCAACTGAGCTATAGTCTTCTGAACCTAACACTTCTGAATGACTTACCCTTCAACCGCTCCTCCCATTAGGCCAGGCTGCTTCCCTTTCAACCATAACTTAACTTACTAATTGATTGCTTCTATGTATTCAATTGTCTAACTTCCTGGGTCCTATTTTTTATAATACTTTATGGTTGAATTATTTTCCTGCCAATCTGAAGCTGTCTTTCTATCTTCATTCCTATTCCTTCTCAAGCTTACAACTTTGTTTCCTAAAAATGGCATGTTGAAATAAAGTATTAAAAATTCCATTTTGACCTTCTTAAAATTAAAGAGAGTAAATTGCTGACTAATCAGCAATAGTGACTGTGCAGATTGATAAAATCTCCTTAAAGCTACAACTAGCTTACTGCACTTTGATTGTATTCTTTACAACCTATTTAGGAATGGTTATTACTTGTTGTTTTCAATCGCACTGCTTTTTGAATCCTTCAAAATTCTTTTTCAACACTTAAACAGCAACAAGAACTGCCTATTCCTGCTTCCTTAATCATATCATGAACCTCCTTAATTATTTGTTGCTGTATGTACTATCAAACTAACACTTTTTTCCTTTTTAGGATCTCAAATCTATATAGTTATGACTTCAGCATTGAATTATTTGTGGGAATAACTAAAATTCGTGTGGTGCATGTCCTTACATGAATTTTTTTGTTTTATTTAATAAGCATTTAATATATGTTAGGGGCAAGTTGCAAATGTTCTGATTGTATGTTATTGTCTGATTTTAATCCGATCAGAAAAACTACTTGGATGTTTATCACTACGAATCTTGGGGTGGATCACTGATTCCAACATATACTATTGGTCAACAGGTTTGCTTTGGATTATAGCATCAGATTTTATATAACATTCTTGTACTAGTGATTGATTACTTTGTTGTATTGTTTTGTCGTATCATATCGGGGATAGAAATGATGGCAAAATTATCCAAACGTAAAATGTTTCATGTATTACCTCAAGTATCTATTTAATGTGCGATAACCTTGGAGAAAGTTGACGTTTTGTTGCAGCAGAGTTATGTGTGAAGCTCCACGTGTCATTTTCCTGATCAGTTGGCATGCTAGACATCAACGCACCAACATTTGGGGGGAGTGGGTTTTATTCTCCTTTATTTATTTTATAATGAGGGTGTTTGGAATTTCTATTAGTAGTCTTTGCCTATATAACTGTAATGTAATTTTGATCAATGTAGGATAATAAACATAATATTTTTCTCCCAAAGTTACTCTTTGTAATAAGACTTCTGTGATCGTTTTTCTCTAGGCTTAAATTTTGGTATTGAGCTAGACTATGCTCATTTCTAATATGGCATTAAAGCCTATCCAACATCGATGTTGATGGTGTTAGGCCATCATAGATGCCAGCTCGCAACTTCACACTTCCAATGTCCAGTCGTAGCGGTGAGGGTGTGGGTCTAAGATGTTACACATTCACTTGGATTATGGTTCATGCAGCTTTTATACTCTTAGACTCAATTTTTTTATACTTTTATCTATATATTATAGATGTAATATCTGGGTTTATGTTTCAATGTATGCTATTTGCATCCGAGCTGATGTTAGAGTAAGGTACGACAGGGGGTGTAGGCCTTATTCTGAGCCTGCTGGAGTGTATCTTTTTCTTTCTGTCGGTTGACAGTTAGGTTTCTATTACACTTCAATTACAATTGAACCCTTTTCTTATTTTCCTTTGTAGATTCTTGTATTACAGTGTATCAAGACATACAATAATACATTTTTACCTTTCTTCTATCCTTTCTCATTTTCTCAAAAAATCCAAGAAGAATAGATATTCACGGAGGTGCTACTTATATTGCAGTTCATTCCAACAACATTAATCCTTGATTCAGGAGTAACCCGACCACCACCACTTTTGAGTGAAGCTGATTTGCTGAGTTGTATGGACAAGGTGAGAATTATTTAGAATCTGACTGACTAAAAATTTCATACTTTGTTGCGTGCAAGTCCAACTGTGTCATTAGATAATGACAATTGTATATTTATTGTTTTTGTTTGTTCTCAAAGGAGGGTATTGGTACAGATGCTACGATGCATGATCACATCAAGAAGCTACTTGATCGATTTTATGCAACTAAGGATGCCAACACTCGTTTCACACCAACTAATCTTGTAAGTTCATACTGTCAATTTGCAAGAGAAAATTGTGACTAATAATCTCCATGTCTTGTGATATTTTTTTCTTTGGCTGTCTCGACTTTTGTTTACTTCTGTTAAGAAGAGTTACTATATAAGCTTATTAGGCTAGAAGAGGATGTTGTGAATAATATTTATAGGTCATTATACGAAGATTTCACTTAATAAAACCAATTCTGTCTACACTATTGTAGTATTATTCTACAATTGAATATACTGACCACTGAATGTCTATATTAAGTTGTCAACCATCTGGTTAAATTAACAGTTATAGAAGGCTTTACTTTGAACATTAAGAAGTTGACTGTGACCCACACATATAGGTGAACTAATTAATATATTTACAAACTTACTAGCAATTAGAATCTTTTTTTGTCTTCCTGCATTTAATTTTTCAACAATTAAATATACAGTAACCTGAACAAAGAGTTAATAATCTATCACGGGAGTCTGCTTTAAAGAAATTTTCACTATAGCATGACATTAAGTCTTGCTATTGTCTATTGTTATTAATTTTATTATCTATAGAGCATTATAGCTGCACAACAGAGCGATATGGGATTGGACATGATTATTAATTTTATAGATATGCTTTAGCTGTATCCTTATGTTTTTTACTTGCATAAAAATAGAAGTAGATCAATATAACAAAAAATTGAAAAGGTTTACCTCCCTATGAATATTTTCATTGTGTTAATACTTGAAGAATCTTCTTTTTTCATTACCATATATAATTTTCAAAGATGCACTTGCACTGGCATAAACAGAAAAAAAATGATGACATTTTTTCATATCACATTGTTATTAGTCACGAGCTTGATATTATTGTAGGGTGAGGCACTTGTTATGGGATATGACGACATGGGGTAAGTAATTCTATTCATTTTAAAAGTGTCTCTAATCTCATATATAATCTTATTAGTATATTGTTGATCTAACTTGGGTGGATTTCTATATTCTGTCAGTTAGATGCAATCATTTGTTTTTAGAAAAAATTAGGAAAGAAAAAGAGGAATCATTAGTAAAGATATTTCAAGTTTAAGAACAATTAACCATTCAGCTAAAGGTGTTCAATATATGGTTCGTCTTAATAATGTTTCGGATGATTAATGATGTTCAAAGTATGGTTAATATTAATCCAGCTATTATCTCAAATAGTTATTTTGGTTGTATGTTGTTGCTAAAGTGGAAATCATTTGTCAAATAATTGATATTTTGTAATTTGAATTCCTTGTTTGTGGTTGAATCCATAATGTGATTTTCACATTTAATGCCTTGTCCTTTGCCTCTACTGAGCATGCTGTTTTCCTCGATCTGCATTCTACCTTGTGACACTGTTAACCTAACTTAGACTTTATTATGCCTTTGCCTTTTGCTAACGTTGATGGTTCAGGTATAAACTCTGGAAACCTTATCTTAGAGCAGTTATGGAACGTGACATGAAATTTGTTAGTGAAGGAAATAAAAGCAAAGGTGATGTTTTGGCAACTAGCTTGCAGCTGATGGAAGCTTGTTTCCTAGATGTAAGGAATTATTTGGTCTTGCTCAGTTGCTTATAAGTTAATACTTATTATGAATGTTTGGTTATTCAGAAGATCTGTAGTCCCATGCAAGATATGTTAAAATTGCATATTTTGCATTGTTATTTCAAAACTTTCTATGTACTTTTAGATTGGGGTTGCAAACTGTTGTAGGTGTCTTGGCATATAATAGTCACAGGTCAAGATAATAATAATGATTGATTGTTTGTTTTATAAAGGTTAAATTAATGTGTTTGTCTCGTAACTTTTTGATACTTTTTTTAATAGGTTTCTTACTAGGATTCTGCAAATTACAGACTTATTTCCAAAGTTTCAAATAGTTTAGGGACCAGTTTTCTTGTTTAATTGTTTTCTAGGTCCTTGAAGTATTTGAGAATTTTACTATGGGCACCTGTACTCTGATAGAACCCTAGTGAGGGACTTATCAAGGACTTTATTTACAAAATTCTATAGGGACTTGTAGTATGCAATGCCTCGCGCAGGAAGCTCAGTGACGAGTCCATGGTTGCTGGTAGGGTTGTACTTTTTTTGGATGAATTGCAATTTTGGTCCCTTTATTTTTATTTTTTTTGGTTTAATCCCTGTATCTTAGAACTCAGCAATTTCAGTCTAATTCTTAATTTTGTATGTTTTTTTTCGTTTATTTTTATTCAACTGAAATATATATCAGATATACTCGTGTAGAGTACTATTCAGAAATGATTTAAATTATTAAAATGTAAAAAGTAAAAGAAATAAGCATATACAAAATTGAATATTTGATCAAATTGCGTATTTCTAAAATAGGGAACTAAAACCATGGAAAAAAATAGGGAGATTAAAATCGCTAATCAGGAATTAAAGGAATATTAAAATTGTAATTTAGCCCTTTTTGTATCTAATGACTTCACGGAACCAAACCTGGCGGTCGGTTGACTGGCCTTTATCCCTATTCTTTGACAACCAGAGCAACTTAAAGCTTTGGATTTGAAGCTAAAACTGTAGGGAGTACAACGGAGAGTTGAGTATAATTGTTATGTGATCAGCAAGTAAGCAAGACATGTCTATAGATGGGATCATTGTTATTACCTGTGTCTATTCAGTTAAGTATGACGGTAATGGATCATTATTTGTGCGTCTAATCCTTTCAGAATTATAAGAACTCGTCATTTTGTAGGGTCAGATGTGCTCTGTGCTTGTATAAAATTTATTGGTAGAGTAGTCTAACTGTCTTGATGCTTGTTGCGATGAACTGGCCTTGTGGTTTTTCTCCACACGTTATGGCATTTTTGTGGTAGGGATCATGAGCAAAATTAGAATTTTCAGTACCTTGCCATCTTTTTGCTTTTAATAGCAATTTTTTTGGTAACAACATGCACATGAGAATAAAATGATTGGTACTCAATTTACTTTTCTCATGTAGCTTTTCCATTCAATCTGCCTTTTTAATCATTTGAAATTTATCAGAACCAAGTTTATTTGGTTATGTAGATTTTGAACTTAAATGTCTGATCATCTGTAAATATATGCAGGCGAGATTGAATAAAGTGAAACTTTTAGAAGCAATGGCAATATTTTTTGAAAGGTGATTATTTACCAACCTCCAGACATATGGACTCCTTATGCAAAATGTTAATGGGTATCTTCAACCACTATTGCAGATCTAGTAGACCTGGTAATGATGATCTACATGCAACGGGAGAAGTTGTTCGACGATGTGGACTTTGTCAAGAATCAGACATGGTGCTAAGGAAAAACCGAGTATGTGTTTTAGGTAGTTGTGGTTCCGTACCAGGGGAATGATTACATTTAATTAGCAAAGTTTGGAGTTTTTGTGTTGATATTTTTGTTCTTCCCATGTAATCTTATAGGTGGCGACACTTTTGGGAATTAAATAAATGGCTCAATTATGTGCCATTCATGTTCAATTCCATCATATAGTGGTTAGCCAATGACATGAGACTAGGAGTCTAGGTGTGGAATTTAGGTTGTTGGTAGTAGTAAATAATTTTATGCCTGGAGCATGAAACATAAAATAGAAAAGACACAGTAGGCTCTATCTGGCTGATATACTTGAATTTAGGTTTTAAGTAACAAGTTTTTAATCATATCTTCTTGAATGCGGCTGCATACTTTCTTATGTGTATACTTGCTGAATTTCGTTACTTATGTGTATGAGGGTTTGCTTAATCATAACATTCATGTCTGCCTTTTGTTTATGGAATTTATAGTTTTGAAAGGAATAGGGGCATAACCTTTTATCTGATTAATTTTATATTATCATTTTACCAGGATGGCAATTTTATGGTTGGATGTTTGGGCTACCCTCAGGTTGGTTTTTTCTTTTTCGTTTTCCAGGTCCTGTTATTAGTTGCTTTGTTTTTGGAGTTGCCAGTTGCCAATATTTTGCTGTGCCCTCCGGGACAAAAGAAAGAAACACGCAAATAAAATTAAATAATTTTTTAATTGCTCCCCATTATTTTGTAACAAACTGGTATCAGAGTCTGTATCATCTTGGTGACTGACGAGTACACCTGGTTCAGACAATGTGGGTAATTCGCCAACGATCTTCTGTCATTGTGTAAAATGAATCAACCCCCTTACAGCTTAGTTACTGTTAGATTTCAATTTAACACCAATTAGTAGGGGATGAGGGACTTCCTAACATACCCCCTCAAAAGATGCCTGCCGAACTAGACAATTACCTAGATGAGCTATAGGCTCGGATAACATTTTAGATTTTAGCTTTAAAACCAATTGTCATTAAGTAAAGTTATCTAACATATATATAAGGTGAACTCCAAAACTTGAGGCAGCCGATGTTGCACTTCACAACAGTTACATGCATTCATATCTCAACGAGTAAGTGCTATCTGTCACTTGGTTACATGAAAAAGAGTAATCTGCTGCTGTACAAGAATATAAAATAAATAACAGGGAGTAAACACTCTTTAACTTTGTGAGATAACAAGGACTATCTGTGCACCGATAACTTGGGACGTGTAAACACCATAAATTTCATTAGTTTATACTTAAGATGCATAGCCCTATGAATACCTCTTCACATTGATTATAATATTTTGAAAATAAATTCGGCCCCATTGTCCTATATTTAAATGTATTTTTTATAGTAGGCATCTTTGAAAATCAGATAGATTTCCAATTTTTATCCTCTCCATATTCAATTTAACCGATTTATGAAAGTTGTGTGGTTTTCTTCCCTTGTTGCCTGTCTATTTCTTTAGATCACAACTGATAGGTGCTAATATAAATTTGATCTCTATAACAGTGTAGGAATGCTGTGTGGCTCCCTGGATCACTATCAGAAGCAGTTGTGACCACCAATACGTGCAATATTTGTACTCCTGGTTTGTGACTTTATTTAATCAAGATACTAATGCGGGATTATGGCTTTTTTCACTTTTTTTTTGTTGCAACCGGGGTCACGATAGGAACGACGATAAAGAGAAATAATTATTGAAAATAGAGGAGTCGTCATTATAGTTTATTATGAAAAAAATCGAAGATAAGATTATAGTCTGCAAAATCAGATTTAGGATTCGGGAGTCAGTTACGTGTGGAGAATGTATTAGCACTCCTACAATGCCTGTCCTGAGACAATATCTTTAATCAAATAAATAAAATGAGTGTGTTTTTTTAAAATGTTTATTTTTTTCAAAAAGAGAAACAAAATTGCAAGTAAAAACAAAAAAAAATATACTTTTTTTTTTATTTTTAGGATCTGACAAGGGTTGACCTTGCTCTTATGTATTTCCATCCATGATGGAAAATCATAATTCACATAGTTTTAGATCATCTTGTTTCACTTCATCGTAATTCAACCCATTAGCAACACAACTCTTGGACAATTCCTCAGAAGTCGTGGACTTTGTATCATCTTCATACCCATAAAGGTGCCAATTCTGACAGAACCATAGTCTGCATCTCCAACGCTATGTCTTATTCCAGAATCAATTTCCAGAAACGGATATGGCTGGGAATGTCTACAAGACTAACAGTCTCCGTAGGTTGGCAAACCATAGCAAGAAGTTTGTTGGCTTCACCACATGTTGAAGCCATCTGGTCCATGACATCGCAAGTAGCTCCTACAATGTGGTTTTCCACCTTAGAGTATGGCCAGTTCCCTTGGGCTAATATTTAAGCCATGAGCAGCTGCAATAGCAGACATACTACTTATATTGAGTATAGAACTAAACATATCGAGGCGGATGGACATTTTATTAAGGAGAAGCTTGATAATGGCTTGATTTTGCACCCTATATGTTTTCACTTAGAGTCAACTTGCAGACATACTCACTAAAGGTTTGAATGGCATTAACTTTGAAAGAATTATATCCAAGTTGGGAATGGAGAATACCTACTCACCAGCTTGAGGGGAAGTGTCAAAATCATGTTACTCTTATATTTTAGTAAGTTTTGTAGTTTATCCTTGATGTAATTTTATTCTGTATCACAACTGTATCTTTATATTAATATTAGGATTATGTATTTATGAATAATCTCACAATCATAGGGATTTGTCTCTCCCTAGGATCAGCTGTAAATATTTCCTAAAATAGTCAGTAGGCTCATGTATATATAGGTCCAATGACCTCATAATTTAATAATATAGAAGAATATATTATTCCTTCTAAATGCTGAGAGTGTTGCTAATGGGTTGAACTATGATGAAGTTAAACAAGATGATCTAGAGTTATATGAACTTTGATTTTCTGTCATGAATGAAAATACGTAAGAGCAAGGTTAACTCTTGTTGGGTCTCAAAAGTTAAAAAAAAAATATTTTCTTTAATTTTACTTGCATTTTTGTTTATTTTTTGGAAAAAATAAATATTTTGAAAAACTATACTCGTTTTAGTCATTTGATTAAAGGTACCGTCTTAAGACGGATATTGTGGGGGTGCTAATACCTCTTCTCCACACGTAAAACCGACTCCTGAATCCTAAATTCAGTTTCGTACACTATAGTCTTATCTTCGATTTTCTATCACAAATGCAAAATACATAAAGGCAAGGTCAACTTTTGGGCACCAAAAATTAAAAAAAAAAATTCTTTGTTTTTACTCATTTTTTTTTTCTTTTTTCAGAAAAATAAATATTTTGAAAAATCACACTCATTTTATTCATTCGATTAAAAGTACCATTTTAGAACGGACGTTGTGGGGTGTTAATACCTTCTCCATACGTAACCAACTTCTGGACCCTAAATCCGGTTTCGCAAACTATAGCTTTATCTTTGATTTAGCTATGGTGACGATTTTTTCTCTACTTTCAATTATTGTTTTTCTTTATCGTTGTTTCTGTTGTGACCCAGTTGTGACGTTTTTGATAGAATAATAAAGCCTTGAATTTAAAGACTATGAGCACTTATTGAAATCATACAGATTTAAGTGGAATAAGAAAAAAATAGAGATTTTGAACAATATTATTTTCTTGAATATGATGATGTGATGGAAGTGATATTGTGCAGTGCTTTGAAGAAAAACATCTTAGGAAATTTGAGATTTACACAGATTTGTGTGATTAGGAATATCCCATGAATCAAGGAATCTTAGAGTAGAGTAGGGAGATGCTTTGTTTCCTAGAATACCAAATTAGCTTTGAGAGTGTTGTTTTACTGTGTTGTACTGTATTTTTTCAATGCTTAGTACTGCAGTAGATCTCAAAATAGTTGTAATTCTAAATAACCTAAGTGCTAGTTAGAATTAGTTAGCTGTTTTAGCGAGATTGAATTCATTTTCACAAATACTAAATTCTCTCTAATTTATTTATGTTTTAGTGATCTTAACCGTCTCTTGTTTTACATATTGTTGTCATATCTGATTACATAAAATGCTACAGGTCCTGTTTACTTAATTCAGTTCAAGTTTAGGCGGCTGGAAATTCCACCAAACTACAGCGTCGATCATTTGGGTAGGTGCATCTCTGCAAGATCAGATTTTCCACCTGATTATTTGATATCTGCCAAAAGTGAAAAAGTAGACTCAAAATATGCAAAAAGATTCATTTAACTTGTTTGTTCATTCACAAATATATGATGACTCAAACCCCTTTTTTAGTCAAAATGTTTTTGTTTAACTAATCCATGTGATATGATAGGTTGCATTGGTGGCTGTGACGAGATTCTTTCACAGTTGACGGAAATATGTGGCAGGGGATCTCGCATGCCAGGTCTGTGTGAATGGCTAAGTAATTATTGGAAACTCTATTAAAAATATAGCTGGATTGTATCAGTGCAAGGTGATATTGTGTTGACCAATAGTTATAAAGATTTAACGTAAAAAAACTTATAAGATAACCCATGTAAATATGTCATTTTTCAATACTAAATTTGAGTGGATTAATGACATTTTTAGGGGACGGTAACATGTATTTTATGGATATTATTAAAATTCTTTAGCTAGTTTTTACCTTTTGTTTTTCTTTTAATCTGCAGCATGAAGTATGTTTTATAATTGTGATCACAAGCCAGTGACTGGGGACAGGACAGAATACATGTTTTAATGTGTTTGCTGCCATTCCCAAAGTTTCCATGAATAAATATTGGAATACTCACAATATACCTTATCATGTTTTCCAGCAAGACCTCGAGGACCGACTGCACCAACGAGCAATGCCCAATATACTAACCCACGACAAAGACCTTGTATGAACTGTCAAGAAACAGGACATTCTTCTAATGATTGTCCTTTACGCTCTGGGAATATCCGACATCGTGGAACAAGTGAACATAGCGGTAAGGTCTCTGTAGATTTTAAAATCCGATGCCGGTTTAGACAGTCTTGAGAAATAAATAAATGTGGTTCTTGGATATATAGAGTTGTCACTGGTATATGAGCAAATGCTTACAGTGAATCATGATTCATGAATGTATATAATATTACTGACATTGATTTTGAAATATGTGGAGATGGATTATTGAGGAGTTTACTATAAAAAGGTTTGTATTAATTCTATGGGCTTGGCCTGACATGTGATAGAATTCGTTACACAAGGATCATTGTGTATTGGGAAGGCCGGGAGCTATTCATTGTAATCTTTCATCTATTATGGTGAAATTTCTGTTTTTACTCTGCATATTGGTCTACGATTTATTGTAGCCTGTCGGTCTAACCACAGAAAGCGTGAGGACACAATTTCTAACCACGTATAAAGCTTTGGTTCTGGAATCTTTCTATTAGTCTTTTCCATTTTCAACATTCCTTGTATCTCTTTTGTATTTTAGGCATTTAGTAGATACCACTCAACATATTTCATATTTTTGCCTTTTCCTCTCTTTCTCTATTTTCTTTTCATCAATTCTTTTTTATCTGGATTGCCCTACAGTGTTTTGGTTATCAACCTTCCAGGCCCTAGAAACAAATGTGTTCAGTCCATGGCAACCTATGTTATAGATAATCAGTGTTAAATTTTAATGTTTTACTTATTTCTATATGTCCTCACCACTCTAGCTCAAGTTAGGGTTTGTGGTCATAACTTGGGTATATTTTTCAGTTTGATGTTAAAACTGACTTATTTCCAAAAAGTAATCTTAGCTTGGTGCATCATGTTTGGAAATCTTGTTCTTCTTTTAGCATGCTTTTTACAGTCATTTAGCAGCTGTCAAAATTGAAATTTAAAGCTTTGCATTTTATAAACCATTAAACAATGCAGGGGAAGCTTCTGTTTCATGCAGTTCGTGTGGAACACCATGTATTTTGAGAACTGCAAATACAGCAAATAACAGGGGAAGGAAGTTTTATTCATGTCAATCACAGGAATGCAACTTCTTTGTGTACGTAAACTCTTGAATTTTTGTTGTATGATTATATTTCAGCCTTTTCTGCTATATTTAACTTGGGTAGTATCTGAAATATGAGGAATTTCAACATCTTTTGTTTATATCTGGACTCTTGACAACTGAATGATTAACCTGCCAACCTCTTTCTCTTAGGCTGCTTTTCATCTACACAAATAGCTCAAACTGGCATTTATAAATTAGATTTAAGTATTTCCATCGCTCACCATTACATAATCTGTGAGTCTAATTTTTGAAGATGCATAGACTCTTTATTTTGAATTATGAGAGATTTTTTTTTTTTTTCGAACAGTTTAGAGAAATGAGCCATATTGCATGGTTTTGAGATAGTTATTTGTTTTTATAAGCCTTATCACCCCTGTCACAGATGGGAGGATAGCCTCCAGGATGGAACTGGAGGCAGAAGTGCCACACGTTCAAATAGTATTCCATCCTCCAATCCTAGGCGAACTGCTGGACGTGGATCTCGTGGTAGAGGTGGCCAGACTGGAGCTCATACTGCTGCCACAACATTTGTTTCCGCAACCGGAGATCCTATTTCGGGTAGAAGGTGCTTTAGGTGTGGTGATCCATCTCACTTTGCAAATGTCTGCCCCGAACGTGGTGTCTGATCTCTCCTCATCTATTCATCTTAGCTGTATATATAAGGAAAGGTTGGCATCAAGAACCTTTCTGCTTTCGTTTTCTATTATTATGCATGTGCTTGAATAGACACTGGGAATATAGTGTGTCAAATTTTGTGCATGCATTACCAAAACTTGTGCTGATTCTAATATGCCAATCTTAATTTTCAAATCTTTTTTTATTCATTCATCAATTATTGTATAAAGGAACTTCTAGCATTAGCTTAACTTAAAATAACTGAAGAATCTATTTCAATTGGATCTCCTTTGCTTATGGACAAGTTGTAGTTCCCGAATTCCATGCTTTTGGAATACAATTTTGCCCTTGAAGCCTTTTGATACACGGTATTGAGAGGGATCAATGCCGGTTTATGATCTTCTATTGGTTGGGTGATGTGTAAATATCATTGTAAGCCCTCGTGGAATCCAGCTGAAATGGATGTCTTAAACTTTGTCCCCACGAAAAAAGCGTTTTGTGATGCTGCATGCTTCATATTTATTTATTCATTCAAGAGTGAATGACAACCGCTTATGCTCTACAATGTCATAAATTATATAGACTTTTTGTTCTATTTCCATCACCCAGTATGTACTATATTCTGTAATATTGAAATAGGTCCAATCGTTTTCAAATCCTGAAACTTTGGTCACACCGACTGTTTGTCGAGCACATGGTGGTTATGCTGTCACGAAACAATCCCTTTGCCAAATCTGGAGGGAGCATGTGCGAGGGCGAGATCATAACAACTGTTTGACTGCAGCTAAGGAGGGAACATTCAATCCATACTTAGCGACGAAGGCATAAATCGTGTCCCAATTTTCGCCCAGTGTTTTATGGTGTATGCATTAATCCAACCAAAGCATATAAGTGGCACGGAAATTGAATCTGCATTGTTGGCTTAATTTAATAATGCAAAGCCATCGAATTACTTTTTCTGTATGAATTTATTTTTTAGAGTTATTCTAGCCTCTAGTTAGGTGGTTAATTTTCAAATCATGTGCGTATGGGCTTCAACGATTTAAACAGAATAAGAACACGTCATCTTCTTTGGGTACATAAACATGTTGCCGATTTTTCACATAGCAAGCAACCAGAGATTCACATGTTCACGATATCTTTAGATGGAGAAATAATGTTCGCAATATTTCGTAGCATAGTTCTAAATGATTGGCATTCCTCGAGGGTTTGAGACTTCACCGAATGGATGCTGTTTGAATGGAATATTAATTTCCAGCCAAATGAAATCATTCAATGTAATTAGCTCTCTTCATCTTAGCCCCATTACCTTAAAAATCTCTCTAAATACCCATGCTAAGAATTTGGAGAAAAAAGAGGTTTTTTTACCTAAAATAATCCTTGGACAAGGGAATTTTACATAGAAAGTAAGTTTTCCATTCTCTTAATCTAAAGGTTAGAAGTAAATACAACTTTCTAGAGTCATTTATATCTCGACTACACCGGTGATCAGTTTTCCAATATCTCCGTACTAGTTTTCTAGAATGCCTAGTGTTTAATTTAAAATAGAAACTCCTGAATACTATTTTGTATAGAAGCATGTGCATTAGGACAACTAGGGAATAGGAAAGACAACTTGGAGTTTTGTTTAGGAACTGGATATTGGACGGTGTACAAATAACGTGGTGCAGATAATAATCTTTTAGCAATCCAAAGGGTCGTACAGATAATTATTCTCATTAATTATTCATATAGTAATTCTATATGTCTTCTACAATATTTTTTTTCTTTATTTCTCATCTTACTCCATACTATTTCTTTTCATTTGTATTTTATATATAACTTTTGTGCAATTTCTTTGTTAATTCAATCTCTTCTCAATGAAAGTAGGTAACCGAGGGGTGAGGTTTAAATCATAGCTTATGATGGCCAGAGTTTGTCCTTTGGGTTCAAGGAGTGCAGTTTCGACCATACTGCCACCCAAGGTAGTGGGTATCATAATTTTCAAGCAGAAAGATTAAAAGTCTTTCCCATATGCTCTTTTTAGAATATTGCAAATGTCCCTTTACCTTTTTGTATTCTCTGCTATTAAAGGCTAACTTGCTTTTTATTATTATAATTTTAAGCTTGACTTCAATAGTGGTGCATGGAATTTGAAGGTAGGGAAAAGGCATCAAATGAAACCCACCGCTACCCCAAGGTTAGGTGCATATAGATGTAGATGGTTTAGCCCGATTCGTAGAGGACAAATAATATCCGCTTAGTGTGAGCACTTCTAACACGTGAAATAAATAAATATATACAGAGCTAACTTTATCTTACTACGAACATAAACATAGAGTTGCCTAGATCCATCGGAAGGAATAAGGCCTTTCCATTTTAAGAATAAAATAAGCCATTTTAGTCCTCATAGCTCACAAAAGTTTTGTTTAAACTTTTCTAAAAATTATATGCTTCATTTTTATAAAACTAAAATATTTAACTTTTCTAAAATTACAAGCATGGCTTTCACTAGGATATAGATCGAGGAACCGTTACAATGTTAATGCAATAACTTTGAGAGTGAGTTTGGCTCACAACAACTTCAATTGAAACTCTTCACACGATGATAACAAAAGTTATTAGCGTTCCAATATTCTTATTTATTTTAAACAATTCAAATCTATTTCAAAGTAAGTCGTCTTTGCAGAAAAAAAAAAAAGAGTAAAATCCTATTTTAACTATATAATAATATTAATGTAAATAAAAAAAATCTTTTCATAATTTGGTTCATTATTTTATGAAGAAAGGATGCAGACTTATATATCATTGATTGATATAAATTTGCTATAAACCCGTTTAATAAAAATAATAATTATTGTAGTAGTAATTTGAATTTGTATTTATAATACAGTTTTTTATGTGTACAATTAACTATAATAAAATTAAATATAAGATTTTATTCAAACTAATTAAATATGAATGTAGACTCTAACAATTCATACTAAATCATCATGAGGAATGTCTAAGTGTGCGGTTGTAATGTTAAACTTCATATGCTATACGAACAACTAGAGTAATTTTCTAACCTTGTAGAGTTGCAAAGCTTATGTATCGCATTTAACAACTATACGAAATATAAAATCTATTATTTAAATTACATAGTAGGTTTTCAGAATTTTCGTCAAATACTTATTTGTAACCATACAAAATTTATTATTATTTTTTTTAATATTTGGTTGATGCAAGTCGTCACAAACCTCATTTCTTAGGCTTCACGTTAAGTAAATAGAGAAGTTTAATTTAATAATCAAGCTATTAAGATATTTGACCAAATTCTCTTTATTGGCTTCCATCTTAACGGAAAACAAAAAAGGACACTTTGTTTTTTTTAACCCATTGAATTAGCTTTGGATACTTCCTAACGTTACTGTGATTATTTTTATTAGAAAAAATATATAATTTGTTACAGTATCCTTTTAAACAAATGTTACTTAATCATTCTTTCAAATATAGTAAGTAATTGTTGAATTTAGCCTCTATGTATTATTTTTATTTTATATAAAGAAGTTAATACTATTTTAAAGTTACAAGGAAATAAATTGATAAAAAGAAATATTTAAAATTAATGTAATCATATACTGGACATTTTAAAAATTAGTTGAAGTGTTTACTTATTTTTTATTAAGTTAAACAAATAAATTAATCTCTATGCAGCTTGTCGGATTCTCAAATTAATTTTATATGTATAATTTATTAAATTAGTTTTCATGTGTGTAAACATTACTGGTCTAGTCTTTGCCAACATTAATTTTTAAATTATTACTGATTTATAGGTATGGAGATCAAATTAAAAATACATAAACCAAATAATCAATATACAATAATAAGAACTAAGTCAGAAAGGTTTATCTATCTATCTATATCTATATATATATATATATATATATTTTACTGTTGCATTTAATAGGACAACATACTCTCATGGTAAAAGACACAACATTATAATAAAAATAAAGAATGATGATGATGATTTCAAAGGAAGATATTAAAGTTATACTCTTATTTATCTTTAATGGTTTTGGTGTTCCATTACTTTATTGTTGGGACATGCTTTTAAATTTTCATGATAAAAAATTTATTGTGAGGTACTAATAAATTTCCAACAATAGTTAAATTTGTCTAGTACTCAAAGATTATAGCTGAAGTGGGGAAAAGAATAAAACTTTTGATTTTGAAGGTATCTCTGACTTCGTAAGCAATATCTGGTTTTTCCCACACTTCATTGTCCTTAGTTTACTTTTCGAACGGCTAGTATTGTATGGGTCCCTTCCATCAAAAAATTGATCTTCTAACACTTTCTTTTATAATCACGTCTCCTTCTATTGAAATGCTATACTTTTCATCAGTATAAATTAATTAAAAAATTAATGAAAATAAAGATGTCGTAATAATAAAATCCTGTGGATTGTGATTTATTTCATTGAGATTTCAATCTTAAGATGATAGGATAATACATGTTATATATTCAAATTCCACCAATGATTTAAATTGTAAAAACTTGTGGATTTTGATTTATTTCAGATTTTTGACTACACGAACCAATTATTTACTTTTTGTATAAATAGACTAAATTCAAATAAAACTTAACATTAATTAAACATTAATGTAATTAAATTATTTTATCTTGATGCGTGTTGTCAATATCACCTATTTATAATAGTGCAATTAAATTTCACATGTTGTGTTTTCAACCTTCCACTAAATTGAATTTTAAATACAATTAAGAAAGTTTTCTGTTGCAAGTTTGATTTTATTGGATGAATGAGTTTCACTTAAAATAAAACTCAATTAAAACATGTTTCATCATCTTTCCTCTTTAAATGAAATTACAAAATTTAACTTACACACCCAAATCATTATAACAAGATGATTTATATAAAAAATGAAATATACAATCTATATTACAATTCTACAATTTTAAAAGTTTTTCAGTGTTCTAATCATAATCCTAATTTTAACTCCCTTAATTGTTAGTTTAATAGATTGAATTATAATTTTAATATAAATTTTGTTATATGCACAACTATAACAATATTTTTTCATTTGAATGAATGATAGTGCATTTAATGGTGAAAGAAGTGATCCACAAATCATGGCACATGCAAAATATCTTAACCATAAATATATACACGACAAGTCAAAATTGTGTAACTTATGTGCTTTGGAAAGCACATATACTCTGGGAGGACACGTGGCAGACAACAAGTGATACTATGAAAATGAGATGATAATAACTAAGATCTTATGCTTATAACTATGTCCCAATATTTATTATGGAGTCATTCCCAAATTATTGAGTGAAAGTGACATTCACATCACCATTTTGCACCCTTATACTAAAAAATTAAAACCAAATGTAACTTTTTTTTTCTTTAATATAATAAGCATGTGACAGGAAGACAAAGACCATTCTTGAAATATAGACATTTATTAGAGTTAACCTATGTATAATCTTTATAATTTAGATTTTTATATGAGGATGGATTCTATTTATAGGTTACTTTATATATTTTGATGAAAAAAATAATAGTTTTGTATTTATTTAATCATTTAAAATTACATACATGTTATTACTTTCGGTGAACAGCCACAATGAATCTTTATCAAAAATAACTATTCTTGGTAAAGTAAAATCTCATTTAATGAAGATGTATGTTATTAATATGACTTGATTTATAGAAGATCGATGTAAAAATACAAATAATCAATTTTATAAATATTAACTTATGTTTTATATGAGTTGTTTTTATAATTCACGTATATATTATATCGGTTATTTTTTCATCTCTCACTAAAAAAACGTGTTAATATTGTGATTTACAAGCATTATTATATATGTGTATCATAATTCCTTGGACCACTATAATATTGTCCCTACAGAGTTTAAAGTGATGATCTAACTACAATACATACATTTATTATATTATATAAAATGATAATTTAATTTTTTTAATTAATATCGTTTTCATGGTATATCAAGATGTCATTATTTCTTAGTTCATATCATGTTTACGATTGACATTATTATGATAAATTTTAAAAAATAATACGCTAGTTTTGACCTGTGGTTACTGAATATTTATATTAATTAAGCAACTGATTTCTATTTCTGTAATCTTTTTTAAAATGTATTTCTTAATATCTTAATTTTTACAATTTTACAAGGCTGCTACAAATTTTCGCAATTTTACAAAATATAATAATATAAAATTATAAATAAAGAAAATTTAACACTAAGAATAATTAAACAACAAATTTCATTACTTTTTAAAAATTTGAAAAAGTATTCCAAAAGTACTTCTAGCAAGGTATCTATAAAAAGTAACTATTATATTCCAAAACTACTAAACTAATTACACGAAATAACGTTTTCTAAAATGTCAATACATGTCTAATAAATCTTGTTGTAATGGAGCACCACTTTTAATATTTAGTATTTATATTAAATAAAAAAGATATTTTTATTTCAATAAATTTCATAGAAACCGATTTAGAACAAATATTACCAAACAAACAAAAGCCAATCATAAAAAAAAAAATAGAAGAAGCAATTAATTTGATAATTGCAATATAAACGGATGATTACTTTATCACAAATATGTGAATTAAAATGATCTTCATAAAAACATAATAAAATTAAATTAGTTAAAGTTTATTAATATTTTAATCACTAGATTATTGCTTTTATGTTTAAGTGTGAAAATATTAGATAGACAACTAATAGTTAATTATTGGTCTGTTAATAAAATCACCCATGTTATTAGTAAACTATAATCTGTCTTTTTTTTCCATTTTGGTATACTTTTCAATATTAATTCTTAAAATGGGTAAAAAAGTTTATTTACCAGGATAAATTTTGCGAACTAGATAGACATAATTTCAAACTGATCAAAATAAAAATGACATATTGAGGATTTCAATTAATAACATTAATTAAAATTATTTTTCTCTCTTCAATCATTTTTTAATTATTTAATATTATAATAGTTAAGTTTAACAAATAACAAAATGAATAATAATAATAATAATAATTACATAATAATAATTAATAAAACTATAACATGAATATTAAGACATATAAATTTATTTTAAATTAAAACAAAATAACATAATAATAATAATAATAATTTTAATTAAATTCATATGAATTTAATTTTGAATAATAATAATAAGAATAATTTCATACAAATTTAATTTAAAAAATAATTATTATTATTGAATTCATTTATTATTAATTATTATTATTATTATGTTAATTTATTTTAATTTAAAAATAATAATAATTATTATTAAATTCATATAAATTCTTCTTATTATTATTATCATTATGTTATTTTGTTTTAATTTAAAATAAATTTGTATGTCTTAATTTTTTATTATAGTTTTGTTAATTATTATTATTAATTTTTTTAATTGTTAAAGTAACAAACATAATGCTAAATAATTAAAAAATTATTTGTTAATTATTATTATATAATGATTATTATTATTTTTATTAATTGTTAAACCTAACAATCATAATTTCAAATAATTACAAAATGATTGTAGAGAGAAAACGATTTTAATTAATGTCATTAATTGAAATAACCAGCAAGTCACTTTTATTTTAACCAGTTTCAAATTATGCCTATCTAGTTGACAGAATTTGTTTATTTTGATAAATAATTTTTTTTCTTCCCATTTTAAAAATTAACATTGAAAAGTACACAAAAATAGAAAAAAACCACTGTAATTTTATATTTTTAATGGGCATAAAACAATACACCATAAATAAAAACATTGTTTCACCATTTTACATTATGTTCATGAATGGAAAAGAAATCATAATCATTCTCAACAAAAGTGGAGCCCTCATTAAATTGAAAGATTTGACCTCTAACTTTATTATTTGTCACTCAATTGTATATTAGCCAACTTTCATAACAATGAACCCTAAAAATGTGGCATTTCAACCTATGAATGAGTATAGCTTCAATGTTCCATGTTTTGAATTGTTATGACATTGAGACAACCATACACTCCCTACTTTTAATTCAACGCCGTTATTGAATTGTTGTCATATACTTTAAAAAGATTTGATATTTGACACAACATTTTCTCACCATTTATTTCGAAATATTACTTTTATTCGACAATACCAAAGATAATTTTTGTAAATAATTTCATGGACAAGATGGAGAAGATTTTTTAGAATATTAACTATGATAAAATCCTCTTTTAAGATAATTTTTTGAAATAATTATTATAGAAATTCATAATTCTAATATTTAATATGTTTAGTGGTTTGCGTTTAAATAAAAATGTAATTAAGATCTAAGTGAAATGTGAAACATTTCACATATATATTGTTTTTTTTAATTAAAAGGGTGAATATTGTTAGAAGGGATGACAATTATTATTTTTTTTTCAAGAAGGAAAATAATATAGATAAACAAGGAAAACTACGATTTAAAATACTTCACCGAAAGGAGTCATAAAATAAATTTACATCGATTATTTGATGGTAGATTTAGATGTGATTAGGTTAACGATATTTATTTGGACCTTTTAGCATGTTAAAAAAATGACGAGTTCTTCCTACACCTTAATAAGATTCTTCCTGTACCCTAATAAAAAAATTCATTCCTCAATTACCCTTATATGAAAATTGGATGGCACTTCTATCCGGTTGTCATTTGAAAAAAATTGACAACCGGATGAGCAGGTCATCCGGTTGCTATTTTTGTTCAAATGACAACCGGATAGCCTGTTCATCCGGTTGTCATTTGAAAAAAAATAACAACCGGATGGGGGTGTCATCTGGTTGTCAATTTTTTTCAAATGACAACCGGATGGGGTGTCATCCGGTTCTCATATAAGGGTAATTGCAGAATGAATTTTTTTATTAGGGTGCAGGAAGAATCTTATTAGGGTGTAGGAAGAACTCGTCTAAAAAAATAAGTTTGGTTGCCATTGAAATTTTAAATTTAATGTATACCCAACTCAAAATTACATAAATGATAAAACATGATGTATGGAGGAAAGAGCATATTTTTATTTTATTGCTAATTTATAATTTGGATTTTTTTTCTGATTTTCTTTATTATTTTCCTAATGTTCTTCTAAATTATATTAATTTTGATATTTTAAAATATATTTTATAAAATTTAATGTATCAAAATAGTAACTTGGGACACAGAAAAGGAATAATGAAAAAAAATATATAGTATAACATATGGTTTCACTAACTTACTATAATAAAATACAAATAGCAAACTTCAAATTGACATAAATGGATAATAAGATTAAAAACCTAAAACACCAAAGCTTAATAAAAATAAAGAGGAAAAATTTATTCTTTAATAATAATACTTAAGGAGAGCATAAGAGGATTACATTATGTTCCAGTACCTGCAATCTAAAGTCATCTTTTAAGGCATGGTAAATAATTGATGGAGGTTAACATGGCATTTATAATTTGTTACGGGTGAATTTGAGTGAAAAATTTAGTTATTTGGATAAAAGGATGGATGGTAAGAAAAAAAATAAAAGTTTATAAAAATTTGTAAGTGATATAATATGTATAGTTGATAAAATAATTTTTAATAAATAAAATTATAATAAAATTAATTTAAAATTAAATATAATTAATTTATTAAATATCAATGATAATTATTTTTTTAATTAATAAAATTATAAAAAAATATCAATTATTTTAAAATAAAAATAAAAATAATAGTTTTATAATAATAATTATTATTTTATTTTTTTAATTATTAATATTATTAATAATTATCTTATTTTATTATTATTTTATAAAATTATTGTTAATATTATTATTGTTTTATAATTTTATTATTATTTTGTTATTCACCTTATATCTTCCACTACTTATATCTTCCTCCGCAAATCTTCGCATTTATGCGAAGAAACATTTTTTCACTCCCTCCTTCTCGGTAATTATAATAAAATAATTTTTTATTTTTGATTTCTCTAACTTTCCATGCCTCCTGTCTCCTCACTTGTTTATGCCTTCTAATCCAAACAGGCCGTTATAGTAGTCCTCACATGTCCCAAAAATCAACATCCAAATTTTCCTCAGAAATTAAGGAGATCATAAATTAAAGGAATATAAATCAAACTAAAAAAAATAAAAAGGGCATAAATTAATTTCAACCTACTAATTTATTTGTAAAATATTAATAATATATTTTAAAACTATAAATTATAATATTTTAAAAATCAAATTAATTAAATAAAATTATTAATATATATATAGGTAAAAAATATTTTTTTAATTCTTTATAATATAATATATATAATTTCAATTATAGAAATTGTTTCGAGTTTAAGTACAAGTAAGTTGAGATGATATCATTAAAGTTTTTCATGCATTTGAGGTATTATTTGTTTTTAAGTTTTATCACAATTTATCCTTAAAAGGTGAGAGAGAGGGTAAAGAGAATAATTTAAAATGTTTTTAACCTTAACTTTTGAGCAATGTGACATTATTAGACATACAATAACCAGCCCTATAATTGAGGGGTAAGAAAATAAAACTTCGATCTCTCAAATCACCTTTTCATTCATGCATACAATGTTAGGGTTTCAATCTCAAATCCATTAAGATAAGGAAAGAATGTTAATGTTATAGTTTTATCCTTTAAATGCGACTCGTAAGATTAAGAGAATATTTAAATTGCCTCAACTCCTAGATGATATGAGACTATTGGACATAGTGGAACAAATGTTCATCTTTGGAACTACCTTTTCATTCTTGCAAAATGTTCTACTTCAAGTATGTCGAAATAACATTGTTAGGGTCAATTATGACATTCAAGGTATTATTTGCTTTGTGTCATGATTTTATCTTTAAAATACACCTCATAAGATTAAGGAAAAAATATGTATTTAATTTGTCTTTGACCTTGACTCCTAGGTGATGTGAGACTATTGGACATACTAGAATAAAGACTAAGGAAACAAAGGTTCATTTTTTGAACCACCTTTTTATTCTCACAGACCATGTTAATATTCTATTAAGATAACATTGTTAGTGTCAACCATTGAGTTGAAACACACCAATATTCCATTAAGATGACATTGTTATTAGTGTCAACCATTAAAGTTAGAACACCAGCATAATTTCTGGGAATGAAAAAGTGATTTCAAAGATGAACATTTGTTTCCTTAGTTCTTAACTAAGAAACTTTTTAATATGTCCAATAATCTCACATTTTTTATGAGTAAAAAAAATTTAAATACATACCCATTTTTTACATTCTGAAACATTTTGTAACAATAAAATCATGATAGAGCTCTGAACTCCAAAATAAACAATACTTAAATTTATTAATTAATTATAATAATATCATCTAAGAGATAATAAGATTAGAATATAGATACCGTTTAAAAAAATTAAAAAAGATTTCAAATTAAAAAAAGTTGATTAAAATTTATAATTTCAAATATTTTTTAAAATTTGTTTAATATATATTTTTAAATGAATTATATAATTATTGTTAATAAATCCAAATAAGAAGTTTTAGTTATAAAGTAATCATCAAAGAAACATAAAACTACTGATAACAAATAAAGAAATTTTGGTTGTACGTGAAGTAGGCATAATTCATTACTCATGGAATTAGTTTGAGCTGTATTGAATTCCCATCACAACAAAATTTAATGCAATTTATTTGATTTGAATTATTATGGATTATTTTTCCAACGAATTATCGAAACCAAAATCAACCTCATAATTCAGTTGGCACGGTTGCCTTTAGTAAGTAATAATGAAGTGATTTGTGATTTTTTTTTATCTGAGAAAAAAATATACAAAAAAGTATGAACCATGAAAAAAGAAACATTTACCCCAACTAAATCATAAAATGTTATGAGAACACAAAATGGAGTCTGAATTTTACTGCGAAGAAGGAATCAACTTCTTTTCGGAAATACAAAGCTGTCGTTTTCAAGAGTGGACTCTGCAGTACAGTCTACAGTACCTGCATGCGTCTTGCTACACTCTATAACCATCTTCACGATTCACCATTCGCCACGTCATCCAGGTCTCTGATCGATAAATTATGCGATTAAGACGAGATTCAGCGCGATCACGGTCGGCACAATCAACGGTCTAGAATGAATCTGAAACGGGTCGCTGCCCCGAGAAGCAGGGTAACATTCTTCTAAGACAGTTCGACACCACGGTCCTCGAGCACGATTCGTTCTCTCTAGCCATTCCCAAGATAAAGCAACCAACACGAAAGAGAGAGAGAGAGAAAAGGTAAAGAGAGAGAGAAAAAGAGAGAGAAAGCTCGAGGAGAAGAAGAATAACAAAGGCACTCTTCCGATGAAGTTAATCGGCGACGGAGCCGATGGCCGGAAGGTACTCGTCGGCGTAAAATTAGATCCTCGCAGCCGCGAGTTGCTGACGTGGGCGCTCGTCAAGGTGGCTGAGCCCGGGGACCTCGTCATTGCGCTTCACGTCCTCGACTCAATCACTGGTTTCTCTCTCTCTCCTTTCTTCTTCATCTCTCTGTCTCTAACGCTAGTTTCGTTCTTAATCTGATTCGTGTTTTTTTTTTTTTTTTTTTGCAGAGGGGG
>Ga0209489_103558_pt1 | contig 30164 bp, 12 predicted proteins | sample SiratrowhiteBW_FD_187527 | JGI IMG/M metagenome (GOLD analysis project Ga0209489, IMG submission 187527) | Root nodule microbial communities of legume samples collected from California, USA - Siratro white BW (SPAdes) (version 2) | ecosystem: Host-associated > Plants > Roots > Nodule | place...
TATATATATATATATATATATATATATATATATATATATATATATATATATATATATATGTATGTATGTATTGAGGTTTAATACATGATAGGAGGGTTAGAATTAATTATTTTGGACTATTGGTTTATTTGGCAGAAATTTCTGATTTTCACGTAATCCTCTAATGGATGAGAATTTTGCCTCAAAAATTTCATCTAGAAGGTAATGGAATAATTTTTTAACAAATTCACCCTACATGAGATTGACTAATGAACAATTTTCATGAATTAAATTCACTTACAGATTATAATTCACACATATAATAAGTTATCTAATAGGGAACATGGTTCATTCATGTCTTAAACTGATATTTTTTCTTAACATCCTTTACATTAATTTAAGTTAATTAAGATTAGTAGAGTATTGAATATGCTATTTTTTTATGAAGTAAAGTCAATTAAAATATTTATGATTTAGGTTGGTGATGATTTCTGTCACTAAAGAAATTTGACGAGATTCTAGGTTCTAATAACACAAATCAAATGTGATATGTAATAAAAGTCAATAGATTTTATTTAGTTAGGGTGAAAAATTATCTATATTCAAACAATATCCTATGTTGAGAGGTTACTAAATGAAATTTATACCAAAATTTTCGAAAATAGTGAATTACCATCTTTTATTGATATAGTAAAAAGTCATGAAAACTTTATAGCCCCTAATACGAAAAAAATAAAAAATAAAAATCATGGACAAGGACCTTAAATTTAAACTTTTTTAAAGGTAGTATCTTAAACCTATTTAAATGACTTATTATGTAAATAGCTTTTAACGGATTAAGTTAGACTTTTTATCATAGGCTGATTAAGTTAGACTGTTCTGAAAAAAAAAAAAAAAAAACACACAAATAAAAAAAAAAAAACAAAAAAAAAAAAAAAAATAACAAATAAAAAAAAAAAAAAAGAGTTGAAATAAATAGACAAGTTAAACTCAACTTGAACTTAAGAATCAGGTTTCAAACCTTGTAAAAAAAAATAATTAAAGTTGAACCTATTTCTATCTCCAATAACAAAACTGAAAACATGTCTTAATTATATTGTTTTAATATATATATATATATATATGTGTATGTATGTAAAATTTCCTGCTAGCTTCACCTTGGGGTAGATTTATTTTTTTATAAATAAGTATATATATTTTTTCTTTCATTTCATTTTCATCTTATTTTTCTCTTGCAGTTCAATTAAGTCACATGTAAATTTTCTTTCTTTCTCCTCCTCTTCTTTTTCTTTTCTTTCTTTTTTTGACAATTAATCTCAATCAATTATTTTCCTTTGCCTAACTCCGTTTTACATATATTTGAAAATAGAGGGAATGACTATTTTTTCTATATGTTAATTATTTGAGTTGAGTTTTAAAATAAAAAATAAGTTAATTTAACTTTAAGACAAAATATTAATAATCTGTAATTATGTATATGGAAACATAAAAAACAGAAATAAAATTACATTTTTTTTAAAGCACATGGCCTGAGTTGTTAAAGCAATTAACCTAATTAGGTTGTAATATAAAGTCTGAGGAATTATTGTTGTCCTTATGCAACCTACTTCATTTCACAGTAAGGGAATTGTTTTTTTCTTCTTCACATGAGTTTATTTCATATTTATAGCAGTGAATGGAATTGAAATTAGTGTGGACAGGGAGAGATCATATGGGAATGTAAAACAGGGATTGTTTCCAAAAATATCAATGATACTTTTCCATTACAAGTATACATCATTGATTATAAAGTAGTACCATGATAGGTTATTCATATAGTTGCTTTATTTTTAAAATAAAAATTCATATTTATTTTTAGTATTTTGATGAATGAAATTGATGTTATATTTCAGTCCTTAAAATAACCTGTATATTTTAGTAAAATAAAATAAAAACAATTATAAAAATAAAGATGAGACACGTAATTATTATAATTGATTTGAAAGAAATAAGATATTATTAATATTTATTTTTATGCACCTGGCCCTAGTTGTTATTTAACACATGTAGTAAGTCATATTTAACTATTATACTTTTAAGCAGAAAAATTATGACTTAATTATTATTATAATTTTTGATTTAATGATAAATACACTTAATTAACAATCGATAATACAAACTGAATTTTCAGTAAAACAATTGTTTAGGAAGAGATTGTTACATATTGAAAATTTTACATTAATTAAAGATAAAGTCTTTCAATAATATATAAATAAATACAAATCTTACTTTAAAAATTAATTTTATAAAATTAGATTAAATTTAAAACTTATTTCTTAAAATAATATTAAAATTTATTTTAATAAAATTATTAGACCTATTAATCTATTCATTATCGGATTACTCTTAATATAAGTCGACTCATTATTAGATCACTCTTAATATAAATTTTAAGTTGAACAATCTCAACACTATACTCAACACTATAAAAATATAAATATGATAAAACTCACATCTAAGTAAGAATAAAACTTTTATATAATACATAAGCTCCATTGAACAATATCTAGTAAATCTAAATACAAAAGAACGTTTAGGTAATACATTATATATATTAATATTAATATTGCAAATAAAAATCAGTTTTATAGGCAGTTTCTATCAAAGTTTTAAAGAAAAATAATAGCCCTAAAAAGAGTTGGTTGGGGTGAAGATGACAGAAAAGCTTGAATGAAAGCATGATAGATATTTTCTGGGGACAGGGTTAGTGGTGCTAAAAGATATAGTGGTGATTGGAGATGGAAATGTGTGGCAGTAGATGCCCTGTTGGTAGGTGGCTAAGACACTCCTAATCTTGGATAATAACCAATGCACAACTCATTCTCCTTCTCTTTCATCAGATTCTGCTTCTCTTCTTCTGTGTTTTCCTTTTCATCTTCTTCTGTGGGACCCCTCCATTACCCCCTCTCCATCATTCAATTTTTTTTTTCTTTTTTTAACTTCCCAAATAAATTGGATAAATTATCACAGTCATAGATTATTGTGTTTGTTTTGCTTCTGGACACATCACATACTCTTTACAACATTATTTTGTTTCAGATACTGTCACACATCACACTTCAACATAAGTGGAAAATTTTAACTTCAACATGCATCTTCTACAGCCCTACCTCTTCCACTAAATTTGGATATCTTCAAAGATTAATCCTTTCATTGAAGTGGACATCAAATGTTAAATAAAATGTTCCTTTTATAGATGCATGAATAATACACTCATAATTTACCTACTGTGTCAAGTTTGCTTTTCAAAATGTTGGGTGTGATTTGACTCAAAAAAATCTTAGCTTGCTTGCATAAGGCATGTCGGCATGTTATAAATTCTTATTGGGCCACTTTGATTTTTTTTTTTCCGTTGCTCATACATAATATTTTTAGTTTTATTTGGACTAAATAAAATATTTTTAACTAATATTTGATTTGGAAGCTTAATTTTACTGATATTCCACTTTGGAATGCTAATTAAAGGAGATATCTCATTAAAATGTCTAACTATGTTTTCCAGATTAATTATTGCTCGAGTAGGTTCATATTACTCACATTTGTAATCGAAACAATACAAACCCAATTGATATTTAAAAAAAAAAAGTTTTTAACATTTATAGTCACCATATGAAAATTGAGGTGTTTAGTGTTCACACATAATCGAAGAGAACAAGGATAAATAATGATAATGTGATCCATTATTAACCATCCATAAAATTACACTCTAATTATCTAATTTTATTTCATATTATTAGCTTTGTATTTTTGTTCACATTTCTGTGTGGGTTTATTTTTATTTTATTGTTTTTAGTCTTTCATTTATGTAATCTTTTTATTTCTTAAAAAGATCCTTTTTTAATTTTCTTAAACGAAGATACGAAAGGAAACAAAAGATAAAGGACAGTCCAAAACTATGGGCCTGTGTTGCTCGGGCTGCTTTGTTCTTAATCATAATTACGGATTCACGGCTTCTTCCTGCACCTCTATAATTTTTTTTTATCTCTATACATTTAAAATTTTATTGTACAGACCATTATATCCTTTCCAACCTTACACTTATTCCTCTACCTCGTTCAGTTGTCTCTGATTGTGACGCTACCGTAACCAACCGCCACTGTGAGGAGGTTTTCCTGCTGTAGCTACCGTCGTGTCAACTGTGTGAGTTAAGGGTGATTTTATTAAAGATTTTGGTGATGATTGGAGAGTGGGTTCTCCAAATGAGGGTGAGGTTTTTTTAGTGAAAAATAATTTTCGAAACTGGCATTTCTAGAAACTATTTTTGGATTTGGAATTAGTTTCGGAATTGTTCAATCCAAAAGTCATTTTTTTTATGAAAAAATCAATTCTAGAAAAGGCAATTTCAAAAGTCAATTCTGAATTTAAAATTAACTTCTGAAATTGTTGATTCTGAAAATAAAAGTGTAAAAAGAAATACTTTTGGAAGGAAGAATTATGTAAGTTATTTTCGGATTTGAAATTGGTTTTGAGAATTGTAGTATTTTTTTTTTTACACTTTCACAATAAGTAATTCCAAAAGTTATTTCCGAATCTAGAATTATTCATTTTAAAAATGTTTTCTTCGTTTTTAAATTGTATAGAAACACAAGAATCTTTTCAAACGAGATAATTTGGAAAATTTTTAAATGTATGGAGGTGCTTAAAAAACCATGCAGGTGTAGGAAAAAGCTATCTTACGGATTTTGGGCTAAATCTGGCCCAATATGAAAAAAATAAAAAATATAAGTAATTATTAATCCACGTAGAAATGTCACAATAGAAATTAAAAAAAAAATTGGATCCCAAATTTCTGTAACCTATAAAAAATCTCATGGCATAGTTTTATTGCAGAGAGGATATTCTTGAATGTGACAGCTAGTTTTTTCAGGAATTCGAAGTTAAAGAAAGTTTTCTGCAAAATAACATCCCCACATTTTTTTTTTCGGGAAATAGTTTTAGTCAAATTTCCATGGTGGATGTGAAATCTAATTTTCATGAATTAAAATAAATTTTGTACTGAAAAAAAAAAATCATGTTACTCTTATTAAAGTATGCAAGTGACAAAAAAATAAACTTTTTAGTTAAAGTAACACATTTCTCTTAAATTTGTAGAAGACTTATATAGATATTTCAAAAACATTTTTTATAGTAAATTCCAAGGTTTATGATTTTCAGAATGTTTATTTTATTTCACTACGTTTATTAATAATTGATAGAGTTAGGTGTCAAGAAAAGGTACGTATTTAAAATGACTAGTTCCAAATACAACACGAACTTTAATTGAGGAAACATATTTAGTGTGAACTATACCTAAAATAAAATTGCTTTTAGAAGAGAATATACGAGAAAAAATTTAACTGGACAATGTCTGTGAATGATTGAAATGAATTTTAAAAAACGTAAATATTTTGGGACATGACACTTTGTTGCATTCAACCAAAATGGTCCCTTTATGATGTTGGGAATTCTTCCTAATGTGGCAAACATTCTTTTAATCTTGTAGCTAAAAATAGTAAAGTAATGTGTTTGATACAAAGGTGGAACCCACCAAGGAAATATAAAAGAAAACAACTCACAAGACCCACAAAATGGTTCGAGAGACAAAGAATATTTGCCTTGTGTTGGACAATGGGACATGTCTTGTTCCAAAAATTGATTGTGATTTCCACCCATGCTTTCAAATTCAGTATATTGCCCCTTCTCTCTATTTATATTTTTATTTATTTATGATATAATAAGTTCGAGATTCACGTAACTAAACTATAATACATTAATTAAATATTTAATTAATAAATAAAATTATACGTTGAGTATTCAAATGGGAGTCTATATTCTATATTAAGTGAAAATAAGAAATTTGAATAACATATATAAGAAAGAAGACTCGAATCTAATGTTTTAAGATTTTTAGTTAAAGTTGGTGTCATTCTCTTATATAGATTTGTCTTTTGTCTTATTTTTGTTTGATCTTCTCGGTGTTTCTCCTCCCGATCTTTCCAAAGAATGAGTATGTATAGTTTAATTCTAGAGAATGAGTACGTACAGTTTAATTCCTGGCTCTCTTCCTAACAGCGTGTCCCGTTTAAGTGACACCTATTCGAATTTCAGTAAAAAAACAAATATTTAATGTTAGATATCCAAGTGTAAATCTAAGTCTCACATTAAAATAAAAATGAAAAAGTTGAGCAATACGTAAAAAGAAGATCTACAAATCTAATGTCTTAAGATTTTGGATTGAAGAAGGTGTCATTCCCTTATATCGGTCGGCCCTTGTCTTAATTTTCTTAACAAGTGTTAGTTCTTATTCGTGAGATCTTCTCAATGTTTCTCCTTTCGATTTTATGAACATATAAAATATAAAAATATTTAGAAAAATAGAAATAAAAAAATGAAAGAATGTAAAATAGTAAAAAGTAAGAATTGTAGGCCACATGGTTTGAAGTTTTTGGTTTCAATAAATGTTTGCATTAGCATTTATCCTCCAAAAGAAGTAGTGGACAAAGGCAGAAGAATGTTGAAGTGGTGCAAAGGATGATGAAGTTTGTGTTGTGTTGGAAGCAAATGCAAGAGGGGCCATAAACATTATTCATTTTCAACTTGGTACGATCGACATGGTTGGTTTTGATGAACAAATGTCAACAAACAACCATATTTTCCAATTGCTGCAATCACGCCATGAATGACCACCTTGTACTTTTGAACTGCATTCTTTTTCCTCTCCCATAATTTTCTGTACGTACTATTTCTTCATTTTCATCTTCTTCAACATCTTCAACATTTAACATCAATCTATCTGTTCATGTTAGATGTGAATCTAGATACATTTTCAGAATATCTTCCTTTTCCAACATAACTTTTCAAACTTCTTGTTTTCGGTTTATATATATATTTTACAACCAAAACACTGTTAGAAGTTGATATTTTACTTGTTTATATAACACTGAGATTAATGTTTTAAATTAACTACACTTATTGGTCTAATTAAACATTTTTAGACAGATTGTTTCAAAAATTAATACAAAATTTACTTTCTAGGGTTTTCGTTAATCGATCTACATTGATGGATTGTATAATTTTTAAGTTTTCTAACAAAATTTCTAAATTAAATATATAAAATTGGATAAAAAAAATGCACTTCAAATCCGTTTTTTTTAAAACCAATCAACAACGATGACACTCTATGCAAATTTTAATGCTTTTTTTGGAAGAAAATAAATTTGGACTAGTTGTAGAAAGAATCAATTTAAAAAATTTATTAAACCAATTTTTCTCACTATCAATTTACAATATTGACGTCCGTTACAACTTTTGAAATTTCTTCCAAAACTTTCTAAATTAAAAAGTAGTTTCTATGTCATTGTTACATTATAAGTTTTTATTTAAAAATATATACTCATAATTTCGTTTTGAATCCCATTTTAAAACTTTGATGATCTATTCAACGAATCCATTATAAGCTGATGATAGTACTTTGAAATTCATTTATACCCCACTAAAAAATATTTAAGTTTTTTAAATCACTCTATTTTCAAAATCAAGTAAAATCGGTGTTCGTGAAGATGTTGAATATGTGAGACTAGGGTTTGAAGAGAAAAAATCTATTTTTTTAGGTGAATTTAATGTTTAGTAGATTAAGTTGAGCAAGAGAATTTCAGACAATATAATTGATTCAATTTGTAAAATATTTGAATAAAAAATAACAATGGGGTCAGATATAAAAAAAAAAAAATCAACCAAAGAAATAAATTTGCTTGAATTTAAAAATATAAAGAGTTATTAATTGGTAAAAAGTGAAGAGATAAAGATCCAACAATTCAAATTATAAGAACCAAGAACATAACCAAGCCTCTCTGTAAATCGTTACCAAAATTATATACTTTTATTATAATCATAAATATTCTTCATAAGTAATGAACATTTACGTTATAAGAGATTTATCTCTTCACATTTCTTTTACATTTGAATTCAAAACAATTAAATAGAATTTAAACCAACCACCTTCAACAAACAAGCCATAATGTGACAAGAATTTAAACTCTTGAGTGACTCATTTAGCAAATAGAGCTTAAAAAATTAATGTGACACTATTTATTTTCTTTCACTAAAGAACCTGAACCTTTTGTGGTAAAAGTTGTATAATATAACAACATCAAAGTCTCCGACAACATAATTTGAGAAGCAAAGAAGTGTTAACATTGCTTCATATTTTGAATTTAATTGCTTGTTTGGATATAAGCAAAAGCAGTGCCTGGAGTCACAGAACCGTGTGAAACAGGAAAACACGCAATAACTTCGAGTAATTGCTTCTCTTATAACGTAAATCACGTTTCAGGTTAAGCATTAAAACACGCACTAATAAAGACGTGTTAAATATGAAAATCATTCATGTGATTTTTGAGCACGAACAACATTAAAATCTGAAGTTAAAAAAACCTCAAAAACCTTTTTTGTTACATAAGATCACAAAAAACAAAACCACTAAGTCTGAGTTTAAGATAAAAACATGAAATCATAACATCATTTTTGAAGTGAAATTTGCAAAAACAGCTCGAAAACACAGACTTGGTTATGAGTAGAAAAGAAGTTGAAAAAATGATGCATTGAATGAAGGTGAATGGCTATGTTGTTTCATTTATCCCAGCTGCACGTCAAGTTGTCAACCCAAATGCAGCAAGATTTCATCTTTTATTCAAAGTTTCATTACTCTCTTCAAAATGCATGGAGCCCATTAATGATGTCAAGCCACAAAAGGTATCCAAACTGTCAATATCTGCCTGCCCCCACATCCCCCCTTGCATAAATCCCTCACCAACTTCTCAATTCATGCACATTTCTCTCTCTCTCTCTACATCAATATCTATGTGTGCACATATATATATATATATATATGTATGAAAAAAGTATAAACAGATAGATTTAAAACAACAGAAGGTAAACAAGAACAATAGAAATATGAATACTAATATATAATAATATTCAAGTCCCTTCACAGGAAGTCAATGCCCGAACCATACACATTTTCTATGGGAATGTAGAGAAGAAAACACCCCTAAGTGTGTGTGTATATATATATATGGTGCGTTCTTGACTCCCTCTTCTAAGACTGTGACTACTACTGTTACTAGTACTACTACTCATACGGCTATTTCTGCTACGTCTTCTTCAAAACCAAGTATGCAAAATAACAAACCATAATATTCTTTGGAAAAAAAAAGGAGCACCTTACTTAGCTAAACCTTGAAAATAAAAGAAAATAAATTGGTAGTTGGTGTGAAAGGTAATGAAAGTTGAAGCTTTGAAGCAAAATACAGCTCTCATCAGCTGGAGCAGTAAATAATGAGGCCTTGTGGACTTGATGAGGGGGCATTGAAGTCCCAACTAACCCAAAACACTTCTCCCACACATTGATTATAGCACCAGCACAAACAGCCTCAGGTCTGAACCATTTCTGATAAGCATATTTAAGGAAGGGGGAGGGTAGAGTGAGTAAAGGAAACTAACTAGCACACAAGCATGCAGCAGGTCCTCATCAGGAACTAGGACAATTCAAGGCAGCCTTTATTTGCTGGACAGTGTTGCCGATGAGACTATTAACAGTGGTCACCGACTCAAAGTTGAGTTTGGCAGATGGTAAGCTGCTCACTAGGATTTGGAATGCAACAGTGATGAGTGATCCCCCAGAGCCCCCCATCACCCTCCCTGAGCTTGTGCTGGTTGAGGCCCCTCCACCATCTTGCTCACCTTGCCCATCTGGTGAAATGGTGAACCCTGAGGGAAGGAGGGGAATGTATGAAGGGTCTTCACCACTCATTGCTATGTTGATGGCTGGAAGATCAACTGGGCAATACACCACTAGGGAACCTGAAGAGTCCACACAGCTCTCCTGGAGGATCAGCATGTTGTTTTGACTTGTGTTGAAAGCCTGGAATTAAGTGCACATGGTAGACATTATCAGTTGAAAACTGGAAAAACACACTTTGGTTGCAAAATTTTATGGCTTAAATTATAGAATAAACAACACAATCATGGTTTCTTACATAGGCATAAAATCACAAAACTTTATGTATTGTAGGTTCATGAATTCTATAATCACTATATTAAAGTTGCTCATGAAGGACAAAAGCACGTGGTCTTTTGCAACATTTTATGACTAAACAAGTAGCACTTCAAATGAAAATTCAACTAGATAATGGAGAGAAAGCATGTCTTACCCGAAGCACAGATATGCAGTTACCAGGGTGTGCTCCATTTGCTATATGAGCAACCTCTTGCACAGCATTGCCATTGGAAAGAACATCCCACTAAGACAACAAAAAAAAATGTTAAAACATTCCTGAAGAGTAAAACATCAGATAAGACAAACAAGTCAAACATGTCACAACCTGAGGTCTTTTCTTTTCATCCTTGAAGAAATTGAACACAGTTTGTGGAGGGATTGGGAGCCAAATGGTGGTGGCTGCACTGAGCACCACGCCATTAGGTTGGCCAGGGTCTGTGCTCTTATGCACAGTGACTCGGACTCCGATCTCATTCATCCCACTACCAGAGAGTGTGGTCCATCGGTGCCCAGCTGATGCACTAATGCTTGCACAAAAATTGGTGACCATCCTTTGTGCAAGTTTCATCATGCTTCTCTTGCCCTCAGGTGAGGGAATCACTGAAAAAAGATTTAAACTATCAAGTTCGAATCATAGATAGAAAATTAAACACAACTGAGATTGTAACAGTGCAATTTGTATACCTCCCCCAAGATCGCGGGTGGAGTTGCTCGTCACCATAAGGCAAGCAATCCTTTCACACATCCTCTGAAGTGTAGTTAGCCATCTTTGTGCTCCAAATGCAATGCCACTATAAATCATGTTTCTATAGAGTCTGTGAACTGGAGTCTTATCTTCAACCTCTACATGTTCAATCCAGGTAACCTACGTGATAACAAAAGAAGAGTAAACAAAATTGCACTTTAAGGGGTATCGAATTAGTCAACAGTAGCATATAGTGTTTAAGGTTTTACCTTGGAATATCCATTGGGCAAGTCTTGGATAAAGACACCAGAAGGCAGACGATGAGATCGAAATTGAGGAGCAAATTGGTTGTCTTGAGGAAAATCATATGAAACATCTACTATTGCCCATAAGCCTTGTTCGATTTGCTGACAGTAACGCAGGAAGTAGAACTCTCTAGTAGAAACAAGTGGAGAAAGCACTTGCAACTCCTCATACATCTACAACACAAGAAAAAAAAATCAAAAAATAAAAGTTGAACAAACCAAGAATGAAAATTGTAAGAAGATGAGTTGGACAAATTTTCAACATACCAATTGCAAACAACCGCTATGACCCCCCATCATTCCAGAAGATATAACCTCAATTGTTCTTGCCATTGTGACAACGGTGGGAAACAGCTCCATCCACTTATGCTGCAAAAAAAATCACAACATTAGAATAATTTAGAGAATTGAATTGACAAATGCAAAGATAAGATTATCAAGAACTTGTTACCGGGTCCATAAACATGTCAACCAAAGTCAAGCCATTCATAATCACAACTCCTGAATCTCTTGAAGCTTCAACATGAACATTGGGGTTCTTCATGTGACCGTTAGCCTTGGGGAACATTCTCTCATAGGTATCAAGATCAAGGACATCCCTCCCATCAGCACCTTTCATCCACAAGGGCTCATTTGTTTGCAATAGCCTGATCATTTCTTCCATGGCATTTGAGGCAATGTCTGACATGAGGGACTTATCCATGTCCGAAAGACACGCGGGTTGGAAAGGAGGCACATTCGGCATGGTCGATGAACTCCCTGGGAGAAGATCAAGATCAAGTGAAGGGCCACCCAACCCTTGGCTTGCAAAACTCCCCATTGACAAATCCAGAGAAGATATATGAATAGGCTGAACAGGTGGGAGCTGAGAAATTGGCCTTCCGATGTACTTAGCCGCAATGCTAGATACTCTATCAAGCTGCAAATTGAACAAATCTTTCAATGGACAACAATATCAAAAGATATATACATTCACATTCATAAATCTAAACAAAGAATTAATGAATTAGAAGGCCTTTGCACCTCCTCTTTGAGTTGAGCATTCTCCAATCTCAACTTTTGCTCATCAAAATAACAATCGTCATTGATAGGAGGACCACCACAAGAAGGGCAAATAACGTTTTTCAAGGCCTCCCTTATGGCTATGTTCTCGCAACGTATCTTGTCATTCTCTTGCCGAAGTGCAGAATTATCAGCTCTCTCATGCTGAGCCTGAATTGTTCAATTAACCCAAAGAACAAAGACTCATAATCAGGAATGAAACGTACAAAAACACAACCAAAAAAAAAAAAAAAACTAAACTTTTTTAGAATCCAAAGAAAAAAATGTAAGAACTAAATATTACCTTCATCTGGGTCCTCCTGTTCTGGAACCAAAACTTGATCTGTCTAGGCGCCAAGCCTAACTCCCTACTTAACTGCATCCGTTGCTTCTCATCTGGGTGAGGACACTCCTTGAACATCCTGGAAAATCACGAAACACAGAAAGAAAAGGAAAAGGAGAGAGGGACCACAAAATTAGAAGGGTGCAAATGAGTTTTTTTTAACTGTTCATGAAGAAGCAACATCAGAAAAAGGAATGCAAAAAGATATCACATAAAACAAGGAAATGAGAACACCAAAAGTTTGAATAGAAATGAATAAAAAAAGAATGGTTCTTACGATTCAAGCCTCTGAATCTGGTTGGCTGTGTGACGGTGGTAACGCTTCTTCCTTCTCTGGGAATCAGAAGAACCATCATGGTGATGATGGAGATCACCGGGAGACCCACTTCCATACTCCATTTTCGTCTTTTTCTCTCTTTCCAATTCTCTATCTCTCTTGATCACTCCCACCACCACCACTTCCTCTCCACTGAATCAGCTACTCCCATGACATGATAACAGCCATTGAGAAACAAACCAATAAAATACAGAAGAAACAAAAAAGCTTAAGAAACAAAAAGAAGAAGAAGAAGAAGAAACAAGGGAATTTGGAAAGTGGGTGTGAAAAAAGAGAGAGAACTTTTTGTGATGTGATTTTGATGGGTAAGGCTACAAGGCTATATGGCTATTATGCTGTGTGTGTGTGTTTTGAGAAGCAAAGTAAAATGGCAAATACAATAACATCATTCATAACATCAACAATCAAAACATCATATACAATTTTATTAATTATATATTATTCTGAAACGGCTGTGACCATCAAAGATAGCGGCATGATTTGAGAGAGAGAGAGAGTTATGGCAAATCTCAAGGGATGCTCCATACAGAAGATGCTGCTCCTGCTGATCTAATAATCAACCATGAAAAACCATAAAAAAAAAAAAAGAAAAAACATTCACTCACCAACACAACACCACCATACCACACACCACACCACCTCTTCTTCTCTTCCTCTCTCTCTATCTCTATCTCTATATATATATATAAACTCTTGTCTGTGTTTGCACCTATGAATGAACACTCTTACTTGTATACCCTTTTAAAGTATAGTATAATAAAATATAATATATTTTGTGTATGTTGTGTATATTGATTATATGGTGTCACAAAGTGAAAAGAAAGCGTAACTGATGGAGGGGCTTTTAAAGCGTCGTTGGCTTTGTGAGAGAGAACGCGGAGAAAGAAAAGAAGAGACTTAAATAGGTGCTATCTAATATCTATCTATCTACACTCTCACACACTGCACTACACTACTACTTCTACATCATCATCGTGGTAATAATAATAATATTAATAATAATAACAATACACACTAACTCACTTTCTCTCTCCTAGGGTGGTACAGCCACACCACCAGGGTGTGCCCCAGTTGAGACTTTAATGAGGAACCGGTATCCGGAGCACCGCCGTGGCACGGCGGCACGTGGTGGGGTGTTGGTTTTGGCCACCCTGTTTCTCTCTCTTCATTTATGGTTATGCATGCCCTTGAGGTTTCTCTCTCTTGGTTTTCCATTCTGAGGTCACACACATGGTGCAAGGGGTGCCAAAAGTCAAACGTTGGTATCCCATTGGGGGAGTTAAGGATTAGAATCATGCGAGGTTGGCACCTTTCAAAATTACCCACGAATGAAGAGAAAACCAACCAATGCATGTCGCAGTGAAAATCAAAATTCTAGACTTTTCTTTTTTACTTAATGCCATTAAAATTAGAATTTATGATTTTATGTGTCTTAATTAAATTTCTGATTACTAAAGGACACTAATGCTTATTTTTTCTATTTCTTGTTGAAGTTATGTTTGGTTCATTAAATATAAATATTATAGTTATGAGATAAAAAAAAATATGTTTTAATTGTATTAATTGAATTTTTTGAGTATCATAAATATATTATTTCAGTTAGTCTCATTTCTAGTGATGTTAATGGGTTCTTTAAATATATCATAATTATATTTCACTCACCTTTGCAATAGAATATGAATTAGAATGCACTGATATGAAATTGACTTATGTGATCATTAGGAGACCTAATTAAAACTTTAAGAGCTAAATCAACTAAATTATGATACTTAAGGATTAGCTGTATAATTAATCTTTTCCCTTTGGAATAAGATAGGGAGTTAAGATTGTTTTTTCTATATGATATGATTTAAGATAATGCGTTTTAAGAAAATCATTGAGTACGCTAAATTAATAAGAGCAAAATTATTCTTATTATATAAACAATTAATTATATGATATCAGTAATAAATGGTCTATATACTATATAGAGAAAATAATGTAATTCAATTATAAACTGCTAACATTTAAAAATAATGATTTTATACTTATTGACTGTCTAATCTTGTTTTATATTAATGAAACATTAAAATTAAACTTGTTATATAATTATAATTAATTAATATTTTCTTAAAAAAAGTAATTCAAGTGTAAAATTAATTATCAGTTCTTTATAGTTTGAAGTAGAGATGAAAACATGGTGGGGGTGGATTTCAATTTGACTATTTAAAAGTTTATTTTTATATCTTTTTTGGTAAGTATGAAAAAATTGTTATATCCTTGTTTTTATACTTAATGTGTATAAAATTATTGTCTCATTTTAATTTCTATCGAGTAATGAATACATATATACATGTATTCATATACTATATACGTTCTCTTTTTTTTCAAATATTAATTAAATAATATATAAAATAAATATCATAACAAATAAACATGATATTATTAAGACTTCAATGTCAAAAAATACATATTTTAAAGATTTACACACTTAAAACTTGAAATTGAGAGACTTGTATATTTTAATATGAAAAACATAAATAAAAATATTTAAAAGCATTATAAATAATTAAAAATATATCCTAAAAACTATTTGATTTGATTTAATGAAATTGATATTTATGTTTCCTAAAACACAATACATCATTTAAATGAAAATCACATAGAAAAAAAATGTGTAATCAAAGTTGTGATAAGAGAAAATAGATCTAAACGAACTTTAAACAGGGTGAACAACAGTTGAGAAAGAACAAAAATTATGTGATAAAAAGTAAGAATTTTTCAAATAAAATGAAACTAACAATAAGCGAAAATAATGAAAATAATTTTTTTAGATTATCTAATAAATTATGAGTGTTTTAATAATTATAGATCTATATAAATATGAGAGGAACATCCTATCTTCATCCTCATACATAAATAAAAAAATAAATAAACTACTTTATAAGTATCGACGTTTAAAATATTGAGTGTCTAATTTTGTTTCAATATTAATAGAGCGTTAAATTTAAACTTGATATATAATTATAATTAATTAATATTTTCTTGAAAATAGTAATTATAGTGTAAAATTAATTAACACTTCTTTATAGTTTAAAGTAAGCATCAAAACATGGTGGACCCGATTTTATTTTGACTCTCTAAAATTTTATTTTTATCTTTATTGTTAGAGAGTATAAAAATTTTGTTATTATGAAATTCGTATTTTTTAAATATTAATTAAATAATTTCTTTTAAAAAATAAAAAACACAATAAAGAAATATGATATTATCAATAATTCAATATCGAATTGATACATATTCTAAATATTTAGACACTTGAAATTCAAAGAGTTAGATATTTTAATGTAAAAATAAATAAATTTTTTTTCGAGTACCTAATAAATTATAAAGTGTATTGATAATTATAGACCTAGGCCAATAAGAGGAAGAAGACAAGTATGAGACAAACATCCCTGTCTTCATCCTCATACCTAATTAAAAAAAATTAAAATGTTTTATAAGTAAGGATATTTAAAAATAATGATTTTATACTGATTGAATGGCTAATTTTGTTTCAATATTAATAGAACATTAAAATTAAATTTGATATATAATTATAACTAATTAATATTTTTTTGAAAATAGTAATTGGAGTGTAAAATTAATTAACACTTCTTTATAGTTTGAAGTAAGAATGAAAACATGGTGGACCAAATTTGATTTTGTCTATCTAAAAGTTTATTTTTATCTTTACGGTTATGAAAATTTTGTCTCATTCTTATCCTTATATTCAATGGGTATGAAATTCTTATTTCATTTTTATTTTCTTTGAATGATGAGTATACACACACCCTAATATTTTTATAAAATAAAAATCACAACAAAGAAAAATAATATTATCAATAATTCAATATCAAAATGATACATATTCTAAAGATTTAGACACTTGAAATTGAAAGAGTTAGATATTCTAATGTAAAAAGTAAATAATTTTTTTTAAGTTACCAAATAAATTATGAGTGTTTTAATAGTTATAGACCGAGACCAATAAGAGGATGAGTTCAGGTATCAGACAAACATCCCCCTTATCTTTATCCACATGCTCAATTAAAAAATATTAAACTGTTTTATAAGTAACGGTATTAAAAAATAATGATTTTATCCTGATTGAGTGTCTAATTTGATTTCAATCTTGATTGAGTGTCTAATTTTGTTTTAATATTAATATAACATTAAAATTAAACTTGATATATAATTATAACTAATTAATATTTTTTTGAAAAATAGTAATTGAAGTGCAAAATTAATTAACACTTCATTATAGTTTGAAGTAAGAATGAGAACATGGTGGACCAGATTTCATTTTCACTATCTAAAATTTTATTTTCTATCTTTATGGTTGGTGGGTATAACAATTTTCTCTCATTCTTATCCTTATATTCAATAGGTATGAAATTCTTAAACGATGAGTATATATACACACACCTTAATTTTTTTACAAAATAAAAATCACAACAAAGAAATATGATATTATCAATAATTCAATATCAAAATGATAGATATTCTAAAGATTTAGACACTTGAAATTAAAAGAGTTTAATATTGTAATGTAAAAAAAAGAAATGTAGATTACCAAATAAATTATGAGTGTTTTAATAATTATAGACTGAGACAAATAAGAGGATGAGGATAAGTATGAAACAAACATCCCTATCTTCATCCTCATACCTAATTAAAAAATATTAAATTGGTTTATAAGTAAAGATATTTAAAAATAATGATTTTATAGTGATTGTGATTGAGTGTCTAATTTTGTTTCAATATTAATAGAACATTAAAATGAAACTTGATATATATTTATAACTAATTAATATTTTTTTGAAAATAGTAATTAGAGTGCAAAATTAATTAACACTTTTTTTACCTGTTTGAAGTAAGAATGAAAACATAGTGGACCCAATTTCATTTTGACTATCTAAAAATTTAATTTTATCTTTATGGTCAGTGGGTATGAAAAATTTATCTCATTTTTGTCCTTATATTTAGTGGGTATAAAATTCTTATTTCATTTTTATTTCCGTTCAATGATGAGTACACGTACCATATACTTGTGTTCATATCTGTTCTCTTTCTTTTTTTAAATATTAATTAAATAATATTTTTATAAAATAAAAATCACAACAAAGAAATATGATATTATCAATAATTCAGTATCAAAATGATACATATTATAATCATTTAGACACTTGAAATTCAAAAAGTTAGATATTCTAATATAAAAAATAAATAAATTACGAGTGTTTTAATAATTATAGCCAGAGAGAAATAAAAGGATGAGGACAAATAAAAAGGACGTGTCAAACAAACATCTCTATCTTTATCCTCATAACCAATTAAAAAATATTAAACTGCTTTATAAGTAACAACCTTTAAAAATAATGATATTAATACAATATTAAAATTAAACTTAATATATAATTATAACTAATTAATTTTTTTTTGAAAAATAATAATTAGAGTGCAAAATTAATTAACACTTCTTTATAATTTGAAGTACGAATCAAAACATGGTGGACCGGATTTCATTTTGACTATCTAAAAATTTATTTTAATTTATTTTTATCTTTATTCGTGGTGGGTATGAAAAATTTTGTTTCATTCTATATATACACACATGCGTCCATATTTGCTCTTTTTTTAAAATATTTTTTTTATAAAATAAAAGTGTCAAAGAAATATAATATTATCAATAATTCAATAGCAAAATTATACATAATCTAAAAATTTAAACACTTGAAATTGAAAGAGTTAATTATTCTAATGTAAAAAAAAATAAAAACATTTAAAAAAAGATTATAAATAATCAAATATGTATATTAAAAATTATTTGATTTAATGAAATTGATATTTGTATTTTTTCAAATTTAATACATCATTTGAATTGAATGAAATCACACACAGAAAAATAAAATATGTAATAAAAATGGTAATAAGAGAAAATGAATCTGAATGAACTTTATGAATACTACCTAAGAGAGAAAGAAAAATTATGAAACATAGAAAATAAATATGGATTGTTTTTTTTAATAAAGATAAAAGAGAAGAATGAAAATAATTTTTTTATATTACCTAATAAATTATGAATATTTTAATAATTTTAAATAAAGACGAATACAAAAACGAATATGAGACATGACAGACATTCTCATATTCATCCTCAAATTCAATTTAAAAGATTTTTTATTAATTTAGAATATAGGATTATTTACACTAATAATACATAAAAACTATTTTTTATTTTAAAATTTATATATAAAATTACTTATTTTATTTACTAATTGATAATATTTTTATCAGTAAAATATAACATTATCAATTGGTATATATATACTTAAAAATGTATCGTGAAAAAAATCCTAATAAATGTACTTTCATGGTCTATCTATAACATAAAGAGACACAAAAATATAGGTAAAGGTAATAAAGTATAAAATTAATGTTTATGTTTAAATTTATATAAAAATTAGTAATTTTATTATTACATGATAATTTATATATCAATCCCTTAAGCAATCGGGTATGAGAGAGATAAGGAATGAAATCTTTTATATAACCTCGTCTTCTTAATTCCTTAGTATGAACACATTTCTGATTTTTAAATCTTATTGATAGAAATTAAATAGGAAAAAAACAAACATGAATTTTAAGGATGAACTATGCTATTAAATCAAACCAAGCCATATTTTTTTCTTAATTCTCAATGTGAGATTTATATATATGTGAATATGGACAAACATCATTAAATATAAGACTATTATGTCATTCAACCAAGCAATAGTATATGTGTGTATAATAAAGAACAATGTTATATGAAATTTAAATGCAACCTTTCATCAATTCAACTGTAAATTAAATTTAATCAACTATTCTACCAATTAATTTTTAAAAATGTTTTAGAATTTAAAACTTAAAAGAAATAACTATTGTTTCTTTCCCATTATTGTCACATTCACTAACATATTATTTAGAAAACTAAATCCTTGGATCAAGAATTTGGTCTTGATTGAGTAACCGCTTTTTTTATATATATATATAATTTGTTTACAGAATAAATAACTTTAGAATCCACAATTACAGGGAGAGTTTGGAGGAATTGAGTTTTAAAAAAGATAAAATTTATAATAAAATTGGAAATGTAGGATAATATGAACTTTGATTTAGTTTTTAGTGTTAAAATATCTAGTCCAAAATAGATCATATTTCAAGGAGTTTATAAGCATCTTACCAAACAAATACAAAAATTTTCAATTAAATATTTCTATGTTGAATGCAAAAAATAATGACTAATCAGGATTCAAATTTTTAAAAGGATAAATTTATGATGTACCTATGCGATTTATATATTGTTATAAAAGAACTAAGTGATCAAATTATCTTTTATAATTTTTAAAAAGTAGCATAATTCTATCATAGAAATATAACACATAGAAATAATTTAGAAAAAGAATGTTGTGTGGACAAGTTTTGTTTTCATTTTTGTTGATAATTGAATAATAACACGAATAGACATTTAAGAAAAATTAACATTAATTACTCTAACCGTTAAAGGTACATGTTTTAATTCCATTACACTCGTACATTATCATCAAATTAGTGAAATAACTCTGCATTTCAACGTGTGAACTATTAATTAAGCACTGAAAAGTTAATCTTTGCGACACACAAGTTATCATTTGTGAGACAGTGATTATTGGTTTTGATTTAAACCTAATAATGACTTTTTATGTCAGAATGAAAACTATTTGTTGAAAACGGTATTAGAAAAATAAATATATATAATTTGATATCAATTTCAAATATATGTATAGTGTCTCAAATGTGGTACCAAACAAGATTGAATTTCTTCAAAATAATTCTCCATTTCAATTAATGAAGGTTTATTAAAAGTTGTAACATAATATTCTTGCTATGAAAGCATGATCCATTACATGTGTCTGGTTTGGTGTTGAATAAAGTTAAATATATATTTAAGTTGAAAACTACTTTTTCTAATCTCTATTATAAGATTAGTCTTTGGTTCAGTGTAAGGAAATAAATCACTGATTAATATTTTCTGAAAGAAAATTAATTAACATTTTGAAGTGAGAAAACTTCAAACTATTTTACTTTGGAAAAGTAACCATAAAGTTTGGTGAATAAAATCAAGTAACTATTTCGGTAGCTTAGTATTAGACTAATGACCTTAAAAGGTGCAATTTTACAAAAAATGATATCTGCTCTGAATTAAAAAATCGAATTAATTAGTATTTCAGTGAGTAACTTAATGATTTTAAATTGCATAAAAAAAGAATGACTTTAAGAACCCAACATGGCCAAAGTTAATAATAGTGCTATTGATTTGAAAAGTATTGATCAATAAAATAAAATATAATTAAAAATATTAAAACATAATAACAGTGTCATTAATATTAACAATCATTAATTACTAGAATCCAAAAATTATAATTAATAAAAAATACAACTTAATCTTTGATTTTGGCCAATGAAAGTTTTGCAAGCACGACTTAATATTTAGTTATCAATTTTCGCTACTGCGTAGACTATGTTTATATATAAAAAAAAAGTACAAATCACTAAAACTATAATTTATTAATCAAAAGTAACAAAGACAAAATATTTTTTACTTAATTTTTAAATGATTAAAAACATTTAAACGTATTGATTTAGATAATTTCTTCACAAATACTTATAAAAATTTTAAAAATATCTGTAAAATAAATTTAACCATCTAAGTTATAGAGGAGACAAAAATAATGTATGAATTATATATATTGTTATCCAATCACTAACAATGTTTTTACTCCATTTGCTTCATTTTATTTGGCTTCCAATTGTTTTATAGAAACCAACTAATCAGTCAAATATATTTTTTATTCTAATAATATAGTTTGATTTTTCCTGTTTTACTTATTTTTATTTTCACCCAAAATAAATATATGTGTAAATTATTAAATATTATAATACCCATAAATATATAGTTAATAAAAGAATGATGAATGTAATTTTGAAATTTGCAAATAATATATAGAAATAAAATTATCCAAAAGTTTTTATAATAACTACATTAAAAATTATATAAAAATTATATATGTGATTGAATTAATGTATGAATTATTCTAAAGATGAGGTTAATTTTAGGTCAAGAACTGTATTAAAAGTCCATTGCCGCCAAACCTATTAGAGGGAAGGGCACACCTCCCTACGTGTCTTGGGCTGCCCGACTAAACAAGTACTTCAATTCATTGACTATAATAAATTCTTCTAAACACTTTCATCATCACAAAATTCACACACAAAATTTATTTCTCTATATTTATTATGTCAGCATCATTCACTATTCTACTTAAGAAATTGCTTGCATTAATGGATATTAGGCATATCAAACATTCAACTATAAAACTACACTCTCCTTCATCTCATGATTAAGAAAATATTTTGTTTCTTCAAAAAAATCACTCATGCATTGAAATGATGAATTTATGATATGTGTGATTTGAGTTTTGGTTTGTGTTTTAATCTAGTTTTTTTAAACTTGTGTATTCAATTTATTTATTCTTTCATGTTGCTTTTTTCTTCTTCAAGGTTTTAATCAATTTGGACATTTGAGTCATCCTTTTGTGATAGTTTTCCTTAATTTTATGTTGTTTCTTAGTCTAAAAAGATATAAAAAGATAACCCTACGGACAAAGATTTCTCCCCCGATCTCTATACTTTTAAATTACCATTTAAAATCTCATATAAAAATTGTAAATTATTTTTTCAATATGAAGCTAATAAAACAGGGTTCTCAAAGCCAATCCATGTTACCATGCGAGTTAAGTTAATTTGCCTTTTGGTGAAGCAAAAAGAAACCAAAATCTAGCCCGACCTATCCTAAGGTTTGTAGGTTCAAAGTTTGACTTATTTGATAAAGGAAAACAAAGATGAAAAAGAAAAAAAGAATGATAAAAGGATGAAAATAAAACTGCTATTTCTATGTTACAAATAAGGAAAAAAATATCAACAAATTTTGATGTCACTAAAACTAAAATAACTCAAATATCTTATAGCATGTTTGAAAATGGTCTGTTGTGTCTTGCAAGAGCATCTATGTTAATGCAAATCATTGTTTTTGCAACAATAATCACAAATGACATACGTTTATAAGCTTTCAATATGCTTTTTTAATAGACGTTTGGATTATCAAAAGAAAACTATAACTAAAAAAAATGTGTAACCACAGGATATCTAAACAATCTTATTGATACAAGTATGATTACTACAAATATAGTATTTTTCTATATACTGTTTCTTAAAAAATCAATTTTGTAAAAAGTTCGGTGATAAATTTGTAACTTAAAAAGATCGATATAAAATGTACATATTATGCATTATATATGTATCATCTATGTCAAAAAGGTAGAAATAAGTGATTATATATACAAATCGAATTCTATATTAAAACTCAAAGGAGATGTAAAAGAGGTTTTCGACAAAACTTTTATGAAAAAAAAAAAAAATTCTTCTTCAAGTTTTTCTTTATGTCATTTTACAGTCTCTGTTTGACTCAGCATTCTCTACATATGTAATGTATGGATATTCTTTACATATGTAACGTAGTATTTCCTCAAATAATATCTAACTTTATTTAAGATATTGATAGTAGTCATTTCTAGCAAAATTAAAAGTTAGATGTGTTTCAGTTTAAATGGTCTATCATAATGTTAAACCGTTTAATAAAAAAAATGATGAAATATAAAGAAAAAAATTAACTTCAAGTCTTTTCTTAAAAAAACAAATAATAAATCTAGTTAATCAAATGTTCAGAACTCATTTCATATAATTCACGGCAAAATCACAACAAAATTAATCTAAAAGAATTTACTCTGTCATAAAAAAGATAAAAACAAAATAAATTATAAAAAAAAGTAAAAAATATACTCTAAAATAATATTGTTCATTGATAATAATTCAAAAACAATTTAAAGTAATTCAATTTAATTTTCTACACTTAAACTAAGTTTTAGTTTAGTTCAATTCATTTAAATTATTATATAATTTAGTTCAGTCTAGTGAATCACTTTTAAAGTTAATAATTCAATTTTAGATAGTCCAGTTTCATTCGATCTATGCATTTCTCCAACCCCACTCTTAACACAATATCAAGGTCACGACATCCTCTATGTGAAATTTTTGTTGTTGTCTTGGAAAATTCAGTCTTATTTTTTAACATCTTTCTTTATCTGCTTAGAAGCTCTTTTCATTACCTTACATTTTTTTTTGAAAAAAATTATTATAAACATGTCATTATTACTACCTACTCATTTAGTGTAACATTTCACCAACACAAAAAATTTTCCAATCATGATAAGAGAATTCAAATAGAATTTTGTTGATCATAGTTTGAATGATCACCAAATCATTCACTTCACCAAATCACCAAATCATTCACTTCATCTCTATTTTTAAGAATCTTTCAGAGAATACTAATCTTTGTATTTTTCATTCTTTGTCTCTTTCATGCTTATCTTTCTCTCTTTGGAAGCTCTTTTCATTACCTCATATTTTTTTTTGAATTTTATTATAAACATATCATTATTACTACTTACTTAGTTACTAACATTTCACCAACAAAATGTTCTCCAATCATCATAAGATAATTCAAATAGGATTTTGTGATCATAGTTTGGACAACCACCAAATAAATCCCTTCATCTCTATTTTTTAGAATCTTTCCGTAAGAATTGTAGTCCTTATAGTTTTATTTCTTTGCTTATTTTATTTTTATATTTCTCTATTTTGTTATATGTCTTTTTTTTTTTCCTTTCTCTATTATGTTTCTAAGTTTTTGAAGGGATTTCATATCCTTCTTTCTAATAAATTCTGTCATCCTTCTTTTTCTAATAAATTCTGTGAGTTAGAAGGTGATCAACTATAGTCATTTTCAATTGTTTTAAATTTGATTTAAAGTTTTTGTTTTACTTAATAACTATAATCTTAGACAGCAAATAACTGTAATATTAACTTAATTAGTGCTTTTTCCTTCAACCAACTTTTGGTCTCCTTTTCATTTTTCAGCAAGGATTTGTTTATAAGAAAACAAAACCAACTCCAACTAAGTGTGTATCTAGGTAAATTTATTTAATTATAGGACCATATAATTAATTTTATTAGTTAATAAATTTTAAAAATTAATCATCTTTCAAATATGCTAACACATTGAAGTATTAATTAGGATATATGGGCGTTTTTAACTTTGTTTATATCTTTGACGAGGGTATACGTTGATGATTATTATGTATTTGTCATTACTTAGAATTTGTATTTTAAGTTAGAGTAAATTATGAATTATCATCATGTTTGGATATTTATTAGCTAGCAGTTCTTAATGATGTTACAGAAATAAACTAGGAACCTAGGATTTGCTTTCACCAAATTCAAAGCCTAAATATTCAAGAATTTCAGTCAATAAAAAAATAAGCATATATACTTCAATGAGCATTTTCTTATCTTTAATTAACAACATGCACTTCAAAGAGAAGCATTCAAGACAATGCAGCTAAAATATAGTTCATTGTGTTAATTGCACTCACATTTGGAGAGTTATTCACAAGTCATAACTAGTTATTGCTTTTATTTTTAATCATTGTGATGATCTAATTTGACTTGAATATTTCAATTGAACATTCTTCATGAACTTGCATATATTGTCCTCTAAAAGACACCATTGGCATCTTAATCACTTGAATGTGGTTGCTAGATATTTCATATTAAATTAGAAAGTGAAACTTTGATGCACAAGCTAAGATAGACCAAATTAAACAGGTAGCTAATTTGACTATAATTAAGTCTACATTATTCTAGTAATTTATATGTCCCTTTAATGACACTTTCACATTCAAAATATTTTCACCACCAAATTATTTAGTTACTAATCATCATCACCTATTTATTGTTCACTTACCAACAAATACAAATAATTGGATGCTTCACTTCATATGTACAGTGACTCCTTTGAAGCATTTAATTGCTTTCATTAATCTTGCCCTTTCATGCCACAGAGCTCTGAGCCTATGGTAATATCTGGGGAAATCATAAATTAATTAATCTCCATGAATGATTTTTAAAATCATAACCACTAATTCAATAGGTCAGTTATTGGACAATAATAATAATGTGTTCTTCCCAATGAAATGACAGTTAAAAGTGGTAGTTAAAGATGTATTTTTGATGTTTTACAACAAATTAATAGTAAATTAGTATAAAATCAATAAATTTAGTCAAATAAAATTTGAATTAACATAAAAGAACTATATATGTACACTGTATATTATAGCTGAAATAATAAAAGTTAAATAATAGTAGTAGTGCAATATAAAAAAATGATTATTATTGTACTGATTAATGTTTTATCGTCTGAGAGAGAATATGAATCACAAAAAGTAAAAATATACAAAAGGTTGAAGTAGATTGCAAAAAGTTTTGATCGAAATTTTTTACAAAAAGTTAGTGGTGTATTCAATGAAAATTTTTGAACATTAAATAATATTATGATATTTAATTAAAAATTTGAAGGTTGTTTTTAGAAGGTAATAAAATTTGGTGGAATTCAATTAAAAATTGATAAGACTAAAACTTAATCATTTGATATTTAAAATTATAAAAATTTAATCATTTTTTATTGAATTTTTGTGAATTTTGTGTGACCTTTTAAGTATAAACATAATTCCTAACAAGCAATTAATTTATGTAAAAACAAATAAAGATAAAAAATAAAGTCACATTACATATAAGTTATAACTGGTTTTATAACTCTTAACTAATTTAAATGTTTTTTACACAAAGGATTCCAAAAGAGTTGTTATATACCTAATTTACTATAATGCTATTTTTTTTCTCTCTTTATTTTTCTATCATTTATCAATCATTGCATCACACCCTTTTGGTTTTTTTTTCTTTTGTACAGTATTTGGCTAGGGCACCAAACCATTAAATGACTTGATATAAACAATTTCAATCTGCAATGGAACACTGAGTGTGGTTTAAATTCAGATGAAGTCTGACCAATATGCATCAAAAGAAAACAAAAAAGAAGAAAGAAAGAAGAACAACCATCGAGTGTTCCAAGGTTCCAAGAAGAAGGGGTTGATGAGTCACTTTCTAGCAATGACGATGATAAAGAAGATCATTCATGTCACCCTAACAAGCACACAGAGCAACAAATGTTTGTTTATTTCTTTTAAAAGAAATATTTGTTAATAAAACAACAATAGCTGGTTTTTAATATGTTTGAGTAAATTTGTTTAAAAAGCAGAAAAAATATTTTTTCTATTTTTTTAAATTACTTCTAACAAGATCACTTAAAAGATTTATCTTTTAGCAGTTACATTTTTATTTAATCACAAACATCATTGCATAGAAATCTGCAAAGAATATTGTTATAAATTTCAATTAAATGTGCACTTAGAGTTTTATTTTAATAATAATTACCATGATAAAAATATTAAATGTTAATTATGTTATCAGAGTGAATGTGCTTAATGACATGTAAATTATAACAAATTCTTTCGTTCACTTCTAGACAATTTTCACCTGCCTATCCAAGTTTCAAGCTTTTTGTAACCCAACCTCTTATTCTCACAATTAAGTTAAAGTTTTAAAAATGACTTAAAGAAACTTAAATTTTTTTTTTTTTCAAATAAAAAGTTAATAAATAAACTTTTAATTAGAAAACACAGTTAAAGTATATTAGTAGCATTAAAAAGTATTATAATTGTACTTTCCCCCCTACTTTTAACCATGATTAGCAAATCAGAATTAAAATCTCAATTTTTTTATTACGGATTACAATTCCAATATATTAATTTGGTTACTAAATTTTTGACATTTTAAAGATTACTGTATAATATTTAAGAAATAACTAATATTATTAACAAATAATATATATTTGATCTAAAATACTTCTACTTAATATCTGTAGTTTTATTACAGGTCACAACACAGGAAAATATATCTGTTACTACATTTAAGCATGAGTGTGTGTATAAAAACAAAATCAATTAAATTTAAAAAGTGTGAAATATCGAAGAGTTTATGAATGTAGTTAGGGTTTATATATTACTTTTAGTTAATTTCTTAACTAAGTGAGGAAGAGATTGAATAGCAAAACCATTGTTGAAATTCGAAAAAGTGATGATGCAGGAAAAAAAAAAAAAAAGGATAATAGAACACATCGATGGATCATGAATACCATATTAATGATATCCTCTTTAACTGAAACTTAAATATATTGAAAACTTCATCTACTTTACCATTCATTTATTCTTTACCAGCACTTGATTGCTGAAGCATTTAATTGCCTCACTTTTCCTCTTCCTGTTCACACCATAATTTAATTTCTCTCCAAGTGAATGAAGTGGGTGGGGTGCCCAATTTACAACTAGTTAACTGTTCATATCATTGCCAATTTACCATCATCAATGTTTGTGCAAGAGAAAAAAACCATGTTCATTTCACATTTTTACTTCCAAAAGTGAAATATATGAAAAATATTTGCACCATTACTAAACATGTTTCAATTTCTCAGCTAATTAATACTCCTAGTTATAGTATCTTAAAATTTATTTTTAATTTACTTTTAATCTTAGTAACTAATGACTTGAAAATTATATAAAAAGTATTGATAAAGGATAACTATATATACATGTATTTTCTCCAGTCCTTAATATGAGACACATTTTAAAAAAAAATATATTATTCTTAAGGAATTTTATTGTTTTTATGAAATATTAAAAAAATATTATTTATCCTGTTTGTATGTCGATTAATAAATAATGAGAAATGGATTTTTAAAGTCATTACGAATAAAAGTAAATTTGATCCACTGATAATATTGGTTTAAAACTTTAACCAAACTAAATAAATTAGTATTTATTTTTATTGATACATGTGATTTTGTTAGAAGGGTATTACATTAAAAATTTGTTAAAAATAATATTTTATGTAGCTAACAAGAGATTGGAAAAATTTCATGATTTTATTATCACATGTGGAAACAAACACTAGACACATATGAAGGGTGAATGTTTATTTAATATTTTAAAAATTAAAATATGTTTATGTCTACTATAAGCATTACTTATAGGAAAACACAATATTAGGTTTCTTGAGAAATTCTTAAGACCTACATCTCTAATATGCAGCTCCAATTATGCTATTAATTATCATTATTTACATTGCTAAATAAAGCAACTCATATTCATGTGTTTGGACATATGCTTTAATCTAAGCTTTAAAACCAATGAATTTATTGTCATTATTTTAAAACTGTAGGCAGAGGATCCTATGTGTTTGTAATTAACAGGGTGTCTGAGTTAAAGGTTAGTGTTCACTAAAGCTATTTCTTCAAATTCATTAAATCAAAAGTCATCATTTAACTCTGATCATTATTATTTGGTTATTGTAGTGTGGTCATGCTAGGGTTTTTACAAATTCTATTCATAAAAATCTAACGACAAACATTCCACAAATGATCTGCATTTTATGCCTTAATATAGTATATATTGTGAAGAAGCTATAGCTAGGTATTGCAGATAGTTTATGGATATGTTAAAGATGATTTTTCAATAATCATATGCTATAAAAACCTAATATAATCAACTTATCTATGTGATTAAATTAATATTCTTAAGTGATGAACAAATAATCATATAAAAATTGACTTAAAGTGAATAGAATGATCATGAATATAGGCCAAAGAAATAAATATATAGATATAAGAATGGTGAAATGAGGATAGAATTAAATTGAGTAGGACAAGGATAGCTGAAGAGGGAAAAGTGAAGAGGGATGGAAAAGAATTAAATTCAGGATATAACACATTTCAAGAGAAACACGGTTTAAATGGAAAACAAATTAAGAAGGATTAAAGAAAGAGAAGCTGGTTCGTACACTTTCACCCTCTACCTCCCAACGACCAAGCACCAGTGCTAGCTGTTTCTTATAAATATATAGACATATATCACATTCATTTTTTCTATCAAATCTATTAATAATTTTGTATAGAAAATCAATTTTGTTCACTCAGCAGTTTGATTATAATTTTGCATAATTAAATATGAATGCCATATTTTTTTTTTAAAATTAAATAATAATAATAACATGATAATTAAATTATTCATATTTTAGTTTATTTTTTCAAATACTATTGTTATATTAATTTCATTATAATTTAGTCATTCATATTTTAAAAATATATGTTATGCTAGTTTTAATCTATATAAATTAAATAGTTTTACGATTTGTGTAAAAGAAGCTTATAAATAGCAAATAATTAAATTGAAAATATTAAACGATATAATATTTAATAAAAATTTATATCAATGTAATTATATATATAT
>Ga0209489_103559_pt1 | contig 30161 bp, 20 predicted proteins | sample SiratrowhiteBW_FD_187527 | JGI IMG/M metagenome (GOLD analysis project Ga0209489, IMG submission 187527) | Root nodule microbial communities of legume samples collected from California, USA - Siratro white BW (SPAdes) (version 2) | ecosystem: Host-associated > Plants > Roots > Nodule | place...
ATATATATATATATATATATATATATATATATATATATATATATATATATATATATATATATATTAATGTTTAAAATTTAATCAAACATAAAAAAATATATAACAATGTTGAGAAAAGATATCATTTACATTTTTATATGTATATTTTATATTTTTAAATTTAACAAATTTTATTCTATAATCTTATTTATATTCTTTAAATAATTCATGTTCTCTAATAGTACACCATAACTAATAACAATTTATTATTTAACCTCAGTTACATTTATTTATCAATGGTTTAAAAAGATATAGAGTGCCGTTTTTCCTAATATAAACTCATATTTGCCGTTATTCAAATATCCCATTACACCAAACAAAACATACAAAGGGAGGAGTGGGTTGAACAGATAAATCATATGTATGATTTAAATTATATAAAACATTTCTTTTCCAATCATTTTTTTTTCAATTAAAAAATTGGAATTTAATATCTTACTTAAATACTTTCTATTTTTTATCTTGGTATATATATATATACTTACACATACTAAAATATTATAAAATCTACTTTTAGTTTTGGGCCAAAAGAATTGCTATGACGTATGGAAGGAAGCATGGCTGTTCCATTCTGCATCCCCCATTTTCTAAATCTGCACTATCATTGGGTGATGAAATGACAAAAATACCCCGCTTTAATTTATAAACCAACCCCGCTCCTCCATTCCTCCCCTTTATCATCTTCTTCCTCCGCCGGTACACCTCTCATTTCCTCTATGCTATTGTATTTGTGCTATTGTATTTATGTGTAAGAGGTTGTGCTGAAACATCATTGTCCTCGTAAAGAATTGTCTTTCACTCGATTACATCGTCAAATAAGTTTTTTTTTTATTATTTTGCTTCATTTTCGTTGTTGTTACTTTATTTCAAAATATTTGTCTGAGATACTTTTTAAATGTATAATCTATAAAATATTTGATGATTTTTGTACATTCTGGATTATATGCATTTCGAACTCGAACTGTATTTCTTTTATGCCATACTAAGGAGGAATCTCCTTTCACAAGTCCAACGGCCAACACATTCTCTAGAATCCTTTGCTCGTCGACTCAATCGTGCAGAAATTCGGCATCAAACCCATCGACGTCGTTCTCGAGATCGGTCCTGGCATTGGAAACCTTACAAAAAAGCTTTTAGAAGCTGCCAAGAAGGTCATCGCGGTTGTTAATAAACCATGGTTGTGAGCATTTCTTAACACGGTTGTTAAAGAACCGCGATGATATGTTATACTTTTCATCGTGATTGTACAACCGCAATTGTATCTTCTGTATTTTCTATCGCGGTTTCAGAACCACGCTTGTAAGCTTTATTCAATAGCGATTAAATGTCTTTTTTCCATTAGTGTCTCTAGCTTACTTGTTTTTTATGGTGCTTGTTTTTGTTTTTAAATCTGTAATAATCGTGTATTAGACGTGAACACGAGGATTTGACAGGTAATGTGAGTCTTCTTATGTGAAGAAATATATTTTAAAATACATGATAAATGTATAGATTTTTAAATTTATTATATAATTTTTATGTAATAAAATTCGTAATATATGAAAAATATGAAATGTTAGATGAAGTGTTGTATTTTGTTACATTGTAATTTCGTAAAAGGAATTTTGGAGTGAATTAAAAATGAGATGAATGAAAAATTAGAATAAGAAGACGAATCGAGAGCCCGTATCCATCCTCCGCATAATTTAATCCTCTTTATATACTGTGATCTTTTTATGTTTCTATGATATTCAGAGCTCCTCAAATAAGAGTTAGAGTGTAATTGTTCCTAAAATATTTAATTTTTTATTTTTTTTTAAATTATCTTAACTTTACTGTCTTGCAAATCAATTTACTCTCAAATGTGTTTTATTACAGAAATTGAAAAATAATTATTTTAATTTTTTTTATTTTCAATTAATTTCAATTAAAAGGAAAAGCTAAATAGTATAATTCAAATTCAATTTTATAATATTTTTTCTTAATTTCAATTAAACAAAAAGGGTTGAAAAAGGTGATATGAATTGACCCATGAATGAATAATGGGGTTTTGCAAGAAATAGAAAAAGAGTGGCAGAATCAGATTGGTCTCGTGGCTCAAAAGAGATTGGTTAAAGAGAGTGATGAAGAGAGTTTTTAATGGGTTGGACTCAAATATCAATTCTACTTTTTCAGTTTTTTCTTGTATATATATATATATATATATATATATATATATATATATATATATATATATATATATTTTAAATAAGACTAAACTTTTTTTCTCTTTTTTCTAATTTTCTTTTCTTTAATTACTTATTAAAAAATTATTTATAAAAATAAAAAGGTACAAAAGTTTTTATTTTTAATTTCAATTTTTAAAATTAAATTGAAAATGATAAAGCAAATGAGTATATTTCTTTTTTGATTTTTTTCTAAAACGATAAAAATAGAAACCTAAACCATTTTCTTATATATTTTATTTTTAAAAAATAATAATAACATAAAAATTGTTTTTTTATTATTATTTTTAAATAAAATAAAACAATAAGATCATTGATTTTTTTTACGAAATTGAATGTTGACAATTATTTATAACTTAAACATTATTTTCAATTATTTTATTTTAAATAATTATTTAGACATTACAATTTTTTAAATTAAATTTTTAATAATTAATTATAACTAAAATATTGTTTTTGAAATAATATTAAATTTTTAATAAAAAAATAAAAAAATAAAATGGTATGTCAGGGGTACCATTTCATTTATAAATGAAATGATATGGAAGAGATATAATTTTCACTTTACATAGAAATCGATATGATCTCTGATTTGGTTAATTGAAATCGTCACCAGTTAATTGAAATCGTCACCAATAAACATGACTTCTATAAGATTAAATTGTGTTTACTTGACATGATTTATCTATTTTGGTAATAAAAAATAATTAGTCATTTTAAATAATATTAGTGTAAATTGTACTAGTTTGAAAAAAAATTGATTTTTGGATGAATCTTGGTGGATGACATATTATAATCGCGTAAACTTCATCAAGACTTTCACTTTCTTTTCTTATGTTTTTCTCTCTCTTTCCATATCTCTCAAACTCTCTCTCCCTTTCAGATATTATTTTCATATTTTAATTTTAGAATCTGATCGTATCTAGTAGTAGTTGAATAATCAAAAAGCATTTTTATCTCATCAGATTTTTAAACAAAATAAGTTCTTGTCTATTTTAAAGATTGCTTATTAACTATTTTTTTCGTAAGTTTTGGTCATCAATCTTTGGGGGTAATTGAAAACGTATCATTTCAACCTATTCTAATATATACTGAATTTTAGTTATGCTTGGAAAACTTGCTCTAGGTCTCTAGACTTTGAAATTATATCACTGCTTAGACCTTAAAATTGCCTTGGATTGAGTTATTCGGGTAAAGAAAACTAATTTTTACTTTAAATAGAACCTTGGGTTAAAATATCTGGATGTGGGGGTGATGTGGTCACTAGTTTCAAAACTTCCTTCCAGGAATTGTATTTTAATGAATTGAAAATTGATTTTGAAAGTACAAAGATAGTTGTTTTTTATGAATCTAGTATATATATGTTCTTTTAATGTTAAAGAAGTACTTGAATGATAATTAATGAAATATTTAATGAAATATTTAATGAAATATTTAATGAAATACTATAATTTGTAGATTGAATGTTATGTATTAATATAAATAATAGAATGAGTACGAAATTCAGATCATACATTTAGGATAATGGATGAGTTGTTGTTTATGTAAAATAAGTATGAAGAGCCTACGTTCAACAAAGATTCTAAGTTTCACAAATACTGTAAGTCATGTAAACTAAGATATCCCTACACTATAAGATGACTCAGTTATTAGGTCGTTATCTCTAGGACATGCATCTCTGCCATTCGTCTCACTCCCCTCCTCGTCTGATCAGAATACGATTTTGTATCTGAGTTATCGTTTTCCACCCACCAGCCTCTACTTCTACCGTGAGCCATCACAAATCCCTCTTCCTGTAATGTTACACGTTAAATCTTGCCACTGATCATCACATCATCTGAACTATCTACCTTCAATGTGCACTATCTACCTTGAAAACTATTGGGAACCTAACTTTTAGTCTTGCAAACTCTAGTTGTTCCCATTTCAATGTAGCCTTGTCAATTTCCATGAGTGTTCCTAATGTTGAAACAATTTTCGAGAAGCAATCTGGTGTCCAGAGATAAAGGTAGTCGTCTGCAACTGGTCCAGATAGCTTTCTTGTCTGTATACTTATTCTCTGACCATGGAACGATACAATCAAACATCTCCTCCAGCGTTGCTCTATTTTTGGAAATTATGTCTAAGATTCGAATACCATAGCAATATTGTTTCCCATATATCTGGTCCTTATAGAGCTCATGCCCGTAAAATTAATTTAGAGATAGAGGGAAGACTGTAATACTCTCAATTTCTTATTTCTTTTCTTCTTCTTGCCTACAAACAGAAAGAACAAACTATTTAAAAGCATTAACATGCTTTTTTTTCTAAAACTAAAAACTTTATTATAGCCATAAAAACAACTCTTAACCTTCCATCCGCACAATTCTCCACAACACTGCAGAACCCTTGGCCATTCACCTACAGAACTCTAAAATTAGAAACCCACTAAATAACATTTAATGTTTATTCAACAAAATCCCCCCATAAACTTAAATACTTCTACCATCCATCATGCCAATCATCTTCTTGTATTTTCAAACAATACTTTCGATAGCGGTTTTGTAATGATATCCGCCACTTGGTCCTGACTTGCCACGTGTACCAATTCCACACTTCCTTTCTTCACACGCTCTCAAATAAAATGAAAACGAACATCAATATGTTTGCTTCTTTCATGGTTCACTGGGTTCTTTGCCAACTCCATTGCTGATCTGTTATCAACTTGAATCACAGTTGCATCTGGTTGCTTTAGCTCCATCTTGCTCAACAAATTTCTAAGCCATATAGCATGACATACATACCAAGATGCTGCCACATATTCAGCTTCACACGTCGAGAGTGTAACAATCAATTGCTTCTTTGAAAGCTAAGAAAATGTTGTGTTGCCCATAAAGAATACATACCCCGATGTACTTTTCCGATCATCTATGTCCCCGCACCAATCACTGTCAAAGTAACCAGTCAACTTGTAATTTTCTGCTTTTGAATAAAACAAACCCAATGACACAGTATCTTGGATGTACCGTAAAACTCGCTTTAATGTCTTCCAATGTGAATAAACTGGCTCCTCCATAAATCGACTTATAACACCAACACCTAATGAAAGATCCGGCCTTGAGCATGTGAGATAACGAAGGCTTCCTACCAAACTTCGGTATTTGCTTGCATCAACATATTCTCCTCCATCAAACTTCGAAAGTTTTGCACCTGGTTCCATTGGAATTGATACTAGATTGTAACTTGTCATTTTGTATTTCTTCAAAATTTCTTTTGCATATTTTTCCTGTTATACAAAGATACCCATCTTACCTTGTCTAACCTCCAAACCAAGAAAAAGCCTCATCAATCCCAAATCTGTCATCTCAAATTCCCGTATCATTGTGCCCTTAAATTTTTCTATCATCTTATCACTGTTACCCATAAAAATAAGATCATCGATATAGAGAGCAACAAACATCACATTACCTCCACTCTTCTTTGTGTAAAGGGCATGCTCGTAAGGACATTGCTTGAACCCATTCTCCTTGAAATATGTATCAATACGGGTATTCCATGCTGGCGGTGCTTGCTTCAACCCGTAAAACGCCTTCTTCAATTTTAGTACTTTCTTTTCTTCTTCGATTTTCACGTACCCAGGTAGTTGTTCAATGTAAATCTCTTCTTCAAGCATACCTTTCAAGAACGCCGACTTGACATCCATTTGAAATATTTGCCATCTGAACTGAGCCGCCTGGGAAATGAGCAATCAGATTGTCTCCATTCTTACAACTGAAGCGAACACCTCGTCATAGTCAATTCCTGCCTTTTATTTGTATCCCTTTGCAACAAGTCGCGCCTTGTATCGCTCTATCTCGCCTTGAGCATTCATCTTTTGATTGAATATCCACTTCACACCAATGGGCTGATTTCCCTTTGGCAGTTCTGTTAGCTCTCATGTGTTGTTGCGATCAATCGTTGTAATCTCCTAATCCATGGCAGATTGCCACTTCTTTTCTCGCACCACCTCTTCAAAATTGATATTTTCAGCATCTGCCACAAGACATACAAGGTGTACCTCATTTGTTGAACATAGATCTTGCAAACTTCTCATTTTTGGTTGTCGTTGTTCATCTTCATCAATTACAGTTTCAGAGTTTGTTGGTATACTTGTTAGTGCAATGACTGATGATTCTCCAACCTCTGTCGAATTGTTCCAATCCCACTTGCTTGCTTCATCTACTCCCACATCACGACTCACCATCACCTTCTTGCTTATTGGGTCAAGTAGCCTGTACCCCTTTGTCTTTTCATCATACCCAATAAAAATATATTTTTTGCTTTTATCTTTGAGCTTTGTTCTTTGCTAATTTGGTACATGTGCATAAGCCACACTACCGAATACTTTGAGATGTGAAACTGATAGCTTTTGTCCGCTCCATGCCTCTTGTGGTGTTTGATCATCTAACTTCACATGTGACAACGATTTTGCAATAGATGGCGCATTGCATAGTTTTTTGCCCAAAATTCTTTTGACATCTTTTTGCTCTTTAGCATTGACCGAACCATTTTGTTGAGGAGAGTACGGTGCAGTTAGAAATCGCCTTATGCCTTGCTCCTCGCAATACTTCATGAAAGCCGTTGAAGTATACTCACCACCTCTATTGGATCGTACAAATTTGATTTGTCTACCAGTCGCTTTCTCCACCATCACTTTAAACTTTTTGAATACCTCGAATGCTTCTGATTTTTCCTTCAGTAAATAAACCCAATTTTTTTGTGAGAAATCATCAATAAAGGAAATGAAATACCTCTTATTGTTGAAAGATTCAGGGGTAATTGGTCCACATATGTCAGTATGGATCAACTCGAGAGGTTGCTTAGCCCAATATTCTGACTTCTTTTGAAACGAGGTTCTCGCATGCTTGCTGAGCACACATTTTTCACAAAATTTTCCCTCATAGTCCATGTTGGGTAGCCCGTGCACCATATTCTTCTTCACTAACTCTTTTAGGCCACCATGATGTAGATGACCAAAACGAAGGTGCCACAACGATACCTTGTCTTCTACATCAACTCGCAAACATGTCTCTTGTATGCTTCCCAAATTCAATTTGTACATCCAATTTCTTCCCATCTCGACTCGAGCAACCAAACGCCCTTGCTTGTCCTTCAAATGTAGTAGTCGGTCTTTCAAAAAAATCGAGTAACCTTTTTATGTGAGTTGCCCCATACTCAAAATGTTGGTCTTGAGATTTGGTACATAATAAACATCTTGGATTGACCCAATTAAGTCATCCTTTTGTAAATCAGAAATCGTACCTCGACCTTTGATGCATCTCCAAATGCTACATGACCATCTTCAATTATTTGTATCTCTTTGAATAAGTACTTATTACCGCACATATGGTTACTTGCCACCGAGTAAAGGTACCACAGAGTGTCACATTTATGTTAACTTCATTTTGAGCCATCAAGAGAATACTTTCGTTCGTTTCGTCTTCCAAGGCTAGATTGATTGTTTCTTCCACCTTTTTATCAGCTTGACAATCTTTTGCAAAATGTCCCACTTTACCACAATTGTAACATTTGTCACAGTTGTAATCTTTCACATAGTAACCATATTTGTGACATTTGTAACACTCGATGTTGGAATAATTTGATCAGCCACCTCTCCCTCGACCACATCCTCTTTCACGCTAATTTGATTGAGTTGACTGCCCCTTCTCCTTATTGTACCCTTCATGACTGCTGCCTTGACCACCACGACCATTTCCACGACTTCCATGGTCACGTCCTCTACCTCAAAAATTTTGAGAATAGAGTACATTTTCATCTTTGATTGACGCTTTGGTTTGAAGTGCTTGCTCGAGTGTTTCCTCTTTCTTCTTCTTACGTTGCTCGTGTGCCTTTAGAGAACCTACAAGTTCGTCAACTGTGAACGTTGCAAGGTCCTTTGATTCTTCTATTGCACACACAACATTCTCAAAATTGTTGGTTAATGATCTTAAAATCTTTTCAACAACTCGCGTATCAGATAACGTTTCACCATTTCGGTTGAGCTGATTCACCACAATTTGTACACGTATGATGTACTCAGATATACTTTCTGACTCCTTCATCTTCATGCTCTCCAACTCACCACGAAGAGTTTGGAGACACACTTGCTTGACTCGGTCGACACCTTGGAACACCTTTCCTAAAATGTCCCACGCTTCTTTTGAAGTAGTTGCTTTGACCATGTTCTCAAAGCCCGATTCGTCAACTGCTCGAAACAATATATATAGTGCCGCTTTATCCTTTGCTTGTGTATCTTTCAACACCTTCATTTGATTCGCGTTGTATCCTATGGTATTTGCTGGTTCTTCATATCCTTCTTCCACCACCTCCCAGGCATCTTGAGATCCAAGAAGAGCTTTCATTTGGATGCTCCAATTTTCATAGTTTGTCGTCTTTGTCAGTCGGGGCAATGATAGGTTAGTGGTCACACTCGCCATAGCACTAAAACCAATTTGTAAAATTAATTTGGAGATAGAGGGAAGACTAAAATATTCTCAATTTCTTATTTCTTTTCTTCTTCTTACTTACAAACAAAAAGAACAAACTATTTAAAAGCATTAACATGCCTTTTTCTAAAACTGAAAACTTTATTATAGCCATAAAAACAACTCTTGACCTTCCATATGCACAATTCTGCACAACTCTACAGAAGCCTTGGTCTTTCACCTATAGGACTCTAAAATTAAAAACCCACTAAATAAGATTTAATATTTATTTAATAATACCTTCTCTCATCATATCCTCATGCAAACTTTCCAAGTTCCTAACTTCTACCAACCTTCCAACAAAGTTGTCACGTAGCCAATCTGGCAGTATTGTAGTCGTGTTGAAACTTTTCCCTTTTTAGTTCTTGGCCTCCAAAGTTTTTAAGTTTGTTTTCACTTTTCCACATGCCTGTGCTTTTTTCCTTGTTTTGATCACCCATTTACTTTCTAACTTTCACACTTTGTTCTGGCCTTGTTACAGGCTTAAGATTGGTCGTTGGTGGCATTTGTTTCCGCACCTCTTCAACCCTTCTATATTTGGGCATATTGACATATATATTCATAGTCCCAATTAAAATGTTATCCAGTTCCTTTTCCAACTTCCTTACATTCTTCACATCAGAGAATCGCATGAAATCATATATATTTCTATTTTTCCATCTATTTAATCTCTTGGATATAAATACTTCATATACATGCCCCATCTTTGAAAGGTTTTTCATATCTTCCGTTCCAAAATTATTTGGAAAGTGCGAGAAGAAATATGTTGTTACATTCTACGGTATGGCCCTCACCCTACTTTGCGTTTGGTATTTAAGAAAAATGCTATTATCTTTGATTTAGGATTTAGGATTTAAAAAATAAATAGTTTATATTATTTTATAACTGAGTACAATTAAGAAGAAAACAAAGGTTGTGAAAAGTTGAGATTAAAAAAAAAAAATGAGAATGTGAGTGAGTGGAAAGGATACTTAATTATATTATGTAATTTTAGTTATTGTCCATTTAATTTTGGTCTCTGATTGACATTTTTGTTGAGTTTTTTTTTTTTTTTTTATTTTTTTTTTATTTTTTTTTTTTTTTTTTTTTTTTTTGTTTTTTTTTTTTTTCATACTTTCATTTTACTCTCTTTTATATACTTATTTGTTATTAGACGGTTTATTATTCTTTATTTTTTGAATAGTTTGCTATTTCCACTCTTCTAAGCAGAAGCTTCAATGTGGATTTGGTGAGTGATCCTAAATCAAATGTCTAACATATATGTTAATATTAATTTCATTATTATTCATAAAACATCATTCTATTTATTGAATAGTTTCTGTACAATTCTCTCACTCATAAGCTTCTACCCATATGAATTTCTTGTGATCTTCACTTGAAAAATTTTAAATGTTTTGTTCCCTTTGACCTCCCATTCCATGCCATACCTTGAACCATTAGCTTCACTTTATAATACAATCTTTCTAAGATCGTTCTAATTTTGTTTAGTTTTCGTGTTAGATTCAATTATTTTTTTTTATTTAATTCAAGCATAATTTTATTTATTTTTTTTAATTTCTTTAATTGAAACTCTTTTTCTTCAATTAACATTTTACATAATTATACATTTTCAGTGATTAGGAACACCATATTTCATCTATTAAGCACTTTTTTCACAATTTTTCGAAACAAAGTTTCAGTCATTTATGTTTTATGTTTCATTTTCCATATATTATTGTTGTCAAATTCTAATAATTCAACCAACTTTAAGAAAAAAATAATATTTTTTTATCTTTTATATTTTACATGTAATTATAAGAATGTATGCATTAAATTAAAATTTATTATCTTTAAAATAAATAACTGTTAAACTTATTGAACGCTATAATATTTATCAAAATATGAAATAGTGTTTTTTTTTTCTTTTGAATAATTGATGAGATCACCAGTATTCTAAAGTTGATACTTTCCTTCATTTCAGGGTCAGATTTTGGAGAAATTCTAAACCATGATATATCAAGTAAGATTTTATCATCTTAATTTCTCAATGCTTTATTTAATTACACAAGTGGAGTAGAGCTTTTAACAATTATTAAAATAAACTTTTAATAGTAGTCTAAATTTTTCATTAACAGAAATGTTGTTAAAAAAATATAATATTGATCGGCTATGGCTCGAGATACAATTGTCTGTGTATATATTTTTTTTTAATTTTATTTTGTTTTTAAAAATTCCCAACGACTTCCGACAACAGTTTATGATGAAACCGTTGTATTTTCTAATTTTATTTTTATTTTTAAAATTTTCAATTCTATCAATGATGTATGAACTGTTATTGTAAGTAATATATGATGATGGTTTTTAAAAAATAACTGTTAAACTTATTGACCCTAATAACCTTTATCAAAATATGAAAATAGTTTTTTTTTTTTTAGTAATGCTGATAAAAAACAAAAAAAGAGTCCTTTTTGAGTGATCTCGAGTAATTCTAACTGATATTTTTCTTCATTTCAGGATTAGTTTTAGAGAAGTGCTGGTCTACGATATAGCAAGTAAGATTTTATCATCTTAATTTCTCAATGCTTTAATTCTACACAAGTGGAGTATAGCTTTTAAGAATGATTAAAATAGACTTTTATTAATAATACTAAAATTTTCATTAAAAAAATGTTGTTAAAAAATAGAAGATTGCGTCACGGTTCCAAATTCAAGATTTTTTTTTTTTTAGTTTTATTTTGTTTAGGGTTTATGAAATTTAACACATACTTTATTTCATTTTAGAGTATTAGTATAATCATTCAAGTAAAAATTGCTTGCAGCTATTCTCATATATATATATATATATATATATCTTTGTGGCATGGATTTGCAAATTTGTGTTTTGGATGCCACTAATTGTTGTTGTGATTTTGGTATATAAGTGGAGGAAAAGGCGTGCATGTATCAAAATAGTGAAAATTACCTTGAACAAAATAGTTTAGCACCTATTAGATATAAGGAAATCAAGAAAATGGCTGGAGGTTTCAAAGAGAAGTTGGGTGAAAGGAGGATTTGGCTCTGTCTTTAAGGCAAAGTTGTGTACCAGATATTTTGTGGCTATCAAAATGTTGGACAATTCCAAAGGAAATGGACAAGATTTTATCAATAAAGTAGCAATCATTGGAAGAATACATTATCAAAATATGGTACAGTTAATTGGATTTTGTGTTAGTGACTCAAAGCATGCTCTTGTGTATGAATTCATGCCCAATAGATCTCTTGATAAATTTATTTTCTCAAAAGATGGAAATATAAATTTAAGCTATGAAAAGATATATAATATATAATTGGAGTGGCTCGTGGGATTGCTTATCTACACTATGGGTGTGAGATGCAAATTTTGCATTTTGACATCAAACCCCATAACATCTTACTAGATGAAAACTTCATCCCTAAGGTCTGTGACTTTGGATTGGCAAAAGTTGTACCCAACGGATAATAGTATCATCACAATGACGGTAGCAAGAGGAACCATTGGATATATGGCTCCAGAACTATCTTACAAAAATATTGGAGAAATATCCCATAAGGCTGATGTTTATAGTTTTGGAAAGCTTTTGATGGAGATGGCAAATAAGAAGACTGCTCAAGTCAACTTTACTTTTTCCTTTGGATCTATAACCATATTAGAGAAGAGGAAGATATAGATATAAAAGATTTGACTGAAGAGGAAAAGATAATAATAAAGAAAATGATCATAGTTGCTCTTTGGTATATACAATTGAAACCAAGTGATCACTCTTCAATGAATAGAGTAGTGGAAATGCTTGAAGGAAACATTCTAGACTTAGAAATACCTCCAAAACATATTATGTATCTTGACGAAATGAGTTTAGATGGTCAAACAATGAACTCAACATCCAGTGACTTTAACTTATTCTCTTAATTCGTTCATGTAAAGTATAAGTATGAACTTTTCCTTCAATGAAACATATTATTTAACTATCGATAGTAAAGTTTTATTTTTCAATTTTTTTCTCCTACTAAAATTTTACAGCAAATGTGTTATTAAATTTAGTTTTTTGTTTGAAGATTTCAAATGTGAAATCATGAACTCGTTATACTTGAATATGTATGGTGACATTCTACAATTTTCTATTTTGTGAAAGTGCGCCCGTATGGGATAGATAGCTAAGCTAAAGTTGAAACAACTGTGCCAGAGAAGTTGGTAGTCATTTCAGTTTTAGCTCATATTCCTAGATATTTTTGAACGTTGTAGCTTGGAGCAAATTCTTTTAGGAAAGACATAGAAGGCATTCTTTATTTCTTCAAACTTAAGCTTTAGAATATTCTTCCTACATGTCAACTTGAAGTCTTGGTTTGTACTTATTGTCTAAATGATCTTTAATTAACTTATCAGTTGAAATAAAACTTGACTCTACCGTTTATTAGACGAAACATATGCATTTGTGATATAATTAACATTTGTTAAATACAACTACTTCACGTATTCGAAGCATTAGGCTTTTTTTGTTACTTGTATTCGAATAACTAGGCTTATTATTGTTTTAACACTAAAATAGAAAGATAAAATAGTTCATTCAACGATAAATTCTGGAAAGTATGTACTACTTCGTTCAAGTAATAAACAAAATATGACTTTTTTGCTTTTTAGGAGAATTTCTAGAAAATATAGTGCATCCACTCAATAATTGAATCATGAAAAAACACCATTAAAAGTAATATAAAAAATAACTTCCGTAGTGAATAGTTAGGATAAATTAGTAATATCAACCTCACCTTACAATTAAAATATAATATCTTCTACCCATTTAATCCTCAAGGATTAAATCCTCCACTTGCAAGTATTCTAATAAGATATATCATGATCATTAGTTTATATTTTATTAGTTTATTACAAAAATTAGTAATAACTGAATTAGTTTATTAATCTGTCTTAACAAGCAGATTAATGCAAGAAAACTATGAGTAGTTATGACACGAAGTTGAGAAAGAACTTGAGGCGATGCTGGGTAATTTTAAATTTTTTTTGAAGTGCTCTTCACAGTGGCTGCACAAAACAGGTTGGGCAGCCATTCCACACAGTGTTGGACGATGACAACGACAGCAACAACGACAGTAGAAAACACTCCTCGTGGTGATGGAGGTTCAAGTGGAAGAATATATGGAGGTGTAGAGTTCAGAAATGTATAATTGACTATGCAATAAAATAATAAAGACAATATGAAAAATCTATAGTTATATGGAGATGCTAAAAAAAGTATGGAGGTGAATGAAGAAGTCGTCCAAATTAACATTGCACTTTCTCCGACGACCCATAACACTAACTCCAACAAACTAAATGACTGGCCCAACTAAAACTCCTTTCGTATTAACCTAGAGGACACTTCTGACCTTTCTTCTCAATGATTAACTATAGACAGTAATTGATGAGGTAGGAAGCAATTGGCCTCGATAATTTTATTTAAATACGTCTAGAAAAGCTGTATTAACAAAATCTTTCTTTTGTGAGGGGAGTTAAATTTAATGAACTCAAACTCTTTTAATTTTCTAGTTTTTAATATAAATTTTTATTTAATTACGTGATTTTGTTTTTCAGTACTTTTAATATTTATGATATTATCACTTTATACTTTTTAAATGAGATTTGATTCACATGAAAAAGTGATTTTAAATTTAAAATAAAAAAAGAACACATAATTATGATTAATGTTGAGAATAATTTAATTTGACATATCTAAATCTTTTATATTTAATTAAGTCGTAATATGTTATAAATTTGAATATTTTCAACTAGGTTCTTATTAAAAAAATTATTTTATTAAGTGTCTAAATATTTCTTATTTTCATGTATGTATTTTACTATTTGAATTTTGTCATTCACAAGATGATATGGTCATTACTATTGTTTTTTTTTTTTATCCAATTCACCAATCAACTTACACCTTTCTCATCTTTTCTCTTCAATTTATTGACTCGTTAATAAACTAACTCTTGAAAAGAGAGTAAGTGAATTGACTCTTTAAGTAATGGTTACACCATCCCATTTGACAATAAAAATTAAACGATGGGTAATTAAATAAAAGTATAAAAGTATTTCTAACATTGAAAAGAACAAAATCTTTCAATAGAAATTTAATTAAAAATATTTAAATTTATAAGATAAGTTAGCCAATATTTATGTATCTAGAATTAATTACTTCATTCGAATTTTCAAGAAATTAATATTAAAATCATATAATTTAAATCTATTCATTAAAAAATTAAAATTTGAATAATTAAGTTAGTTGATTTAAATATAATTAGAATAATACTTGATTGCATGAGAGATGATTTAGTGAAATTTAATCCATCTCATCATAAATTACAACCCTAAGCTTTGCATGGAAACTATTCCACAATTTATAAATAACTTATATTTCTTTTTTCTTTTAGTAGTCCCTTCGTTTAAAGAGACTTAAGTATTGAGTTTGGATTTTCTTTTGTTTAAACTCAAGTGTGTTACTATAGAACGTAGACCTTCTTTGTGCGACTCAAGTTTATTTCATATTTTAAGCTTTTTTTAAGCTTTGCAATTCCATATTTCAATCAATTATATGTACATATATGTACAACAGAAGGTAAACTTGGCAAAAACATCAGAATTTAAATTAATTAGCACATAGCCTTGATTCATAAAATAAATAAGTAAGATAGGGATAGATATATTCTTAAACCAAAAATTAATCTTGATCCCACAATTTATTTTATGAAAAAAAATTATGAACCATTGCAAACCGATAGAACAAAGCAACAATGATTTTCAGGTAAACAATGTCAAGCATGCCTCAATAAAGACAATCAATAATTTTCACACATATAAACTCTAATTTGTGGTAATTTAATTACAGGTAATTCGTAATTCTTTTATAATTTTATTTGAAGTTAGGATTCATAAAATTGGAAAATATTATCAATAATGGAGAATCATAAAATTCAAACAACCTTGCTCTCATACCACATGTTAGTTCAATCATAATTTTAATCAATCAACCAAAAACAGTCTATAGGATCTTAGAATCTATGATTCTCACATAATATAGGATAATAGTAAGAGAGACTTACCTTAATTTATGAGAGACCTAATAAAAGAACTTCAATATTCTTTTTCTAATCTATCTCTCTTTCAGTCACTCTTCTTCTCCACACACATTCTTGATAGTCAATTGTGAAGAATCTTGACGCTCCAGAAACATAACCCTAATTTTTTGTTGGTTGATTACTATCAACTATTTATAAAATAAATAACCTTTCATAATTATTAATAAATTCTTCTATTTATTAAATTACATTCAAACCCATAACTATATTTTATATGAGTCACATTCACATTAATAAAATATATTTATTTATTTTCTTATATTGTGCACTGCTTACTTAATCATGATAAACTAATTTATTCTATTCTATTTTTGACAAGTCAATATAGTACAAAGAGGTTAGATTGGATGTTTTTTTCTTGCATTTCCTTGGTTTCCTCTTGTGTCATTAGAGAAAAGAAAATTACCATTTAACTTTATTAGAAAAGTAAATAAATCTTCTTACACCTTACTTAATATTTCCAATTAAACCATTCAAAGTATAAAAAACATATTTAAAATTGTACAATTAGAATAATAAATTTTTAAAAAAAATATATTTTAAATTTTTATATTTTGTATTATGCTAATTAGAATATAATTGTTATATTCTAAATTTCTAAATAAAAAATATATTCAGAATTGAATAATTTAAGATATAACTAATTATAAATTTAGAATATTATTTTTAAATTTTTTATAAACATACGGATGCAGAAGAAAATCATAAAGGTGGAAAAAGATACGGGCGTTAAATTGACTTGTTTTATCGCATAACAGGACCAAAATGTTTTTGAGTAGACCATATTCACTTAATTAAGAGTAGAAAAAAAAATCGAGATTTGCATGGACGAGGCTGAATCTTTGTTTAAGTGAGCAAGACAATATTAAACTAATACATTTTGCTTATGTGAGAGGTTTGCAATATAACAAGACAATATTAAATTAATACATTTTGCTCAATAAGAGAAATTGCTTCTTGTACCCTACTCATTTAGTTCTTGTACCTCCATCATAATTTTAAAATACTAGTTCTATTTTTTGGAATATAAAAATATTTTCGGAATTAGTGTTCTGAAATAAATTTTGAGGGTGTAAAAATTAATTCTGGAATTCTACCTCTGAAAATTTAATTTAATTTTCAAAATCTCTTTTCATAAACATGTTTTGGAAACCTTATTTTAAAAACATGTTTTAGAAACCCTTGCTTTTCTGCAACTCAATTTTTTCATCAAATGTTTCTTTAGAATGGAAATGCCATATTATTTTCGAAATCTCTTTTCTAAAATGAAAAACAAAAAATAAAAACCAAAAACATGTAAGATCACTCTACACCACCGCAATTCAACATCCCAACAATAACAAACATGCCGTAATCAAATCAAACCTTCTTTATCAAAATTTAATTGAAATCAACACTAAACAAACATAAATCAAATTTCTAATCAAACTAAACCTTCCTTATCAAAATTTAATTCAAAATCAACACTAAATGAAACGTAAATAAAATGAAAATCAAATTTCAAAATTTAATAATAAGATCAAATAGGACCAAAAACCAATACCAAAAACAACATTGTAGTACCTCGAACAACCGAACTCAACAAACTAAACGACTGGTCAACTAAAACTCCTTTCATATTAATCTATAAGACATTTGTGATCTTTCTTCTCAATTATTAGCTAATAATTGATGAGATAGGAAGCAAGTACTTTCGATAAGTTATTTTATTTAAATAGGTTTAGAAAAGTTGTATTGACAAAAACTTTTTGTTAGGGGAGTTAAATTTAATGGAACTCAAACTCTTTTAATTTTCTAGTTTTTAATATAAGTTTTATTTAATTACATGATTTTTTTCAGTATTCTTAATATTTATGATATTATCACCTTGTAATTTTTAAATAGATTTTATCAATATTAAAAAATGGTTTTAAATTTAAAATAAAAGAAGAACACGTAATTATGATTAATGTTGAGAATAATTTAATTTGATATATTTAATTCTTTTAGATTTAATTAAGTGATACTATCTTATAAATTTGAATATTTTCAACTAGATTCTTATTAAAAAAATTATTTTATTAAGTGTCTAAATAATTTTTATTTTCATGTACGCAATTTACTATTTGAATTTTGTCATTCCCAATATGACATGGTCATTACTATTGTCTTGTTTTATCCAATTCACCATCAACTTACATCTTTTCTGTCCAATCTATTGACTCCTTAATAAACTAACACTTGAAAAGAGAGTAAGTCAATTGACTCTTAAGTAATGGTTACACCATTCCTTTGACAATAAAAATCAAACAATGGATGGTTAAATGAAAATATAAAAATATTTGGAACATTGAATAGAACAAAATCTTTTAATAAAAAAATCAATTAAAATATGTAAATTTATAAGATACTTAAAACTTAATTAAGTTAGTCAATATTGTTATATTTCTAAAGTTAACTACTTCATTCAAATTTTCAAGAAACTAATATTGAAATAAAATACTTTAATCAATTTACAAGATGCTTAAAATCATGTAATTTAAATTTATTCACTAAGAAATTAAAAGTTGAATAATTAAGTTGGTTGATTTAAATATAATTAAAATAATACTCTCATCAATTTACAAAATGTATCATGGGTCCTTTTTAATTTTTGAAAATGTTTAAATAGAGGTTTAGGTTATGAGTTTGCCTCATTTAAAAATAAATAAATAAAAATAAATTAAATTAAATTAAAATTCTTATTGGCCCTTTTATTAGTTCATTAGATATATAATCAACTTAATCTCTTCTATATGATTGTTCTTTAATAGTTGGGTCTTTAGCATATAGGTCACCTTGTATTGTAAAGCTTATTGTGTATTGTCAAGTTTTTTTTCTAGTCATAGACCCACTTAAATCTTGAATTCCATCTTGGATTTCATTTTTTACTTCGTGGGCTTGGACTTTCTCATCATAGATCTTGTGGAATTGGGCTTGGATGTCCACGTTATTGTTTAACATTAAACATAGAACTTTAACATCACATAAAAAGAAGAAGGAGAGAAAAAAAGAATATGAACAATGTACAATGAAAATCGAAGAGAAGTTAAACATAAGAAAAAACATCAATAAAAAATGAGGATCTAAGGTTTTTAAATTTTTTATCATCTACATTAAATTTTTAGTATCAAATGGAAATATATTGAAAAAGTGGTGTCAATGTTATTTGTTATTTAATAAATACTTAGTTTGATATGTTAACTGACAATATATATAGAAGATATTATTGTTTGTGTGTGAATTGTTTGAATAGAAAAATACTAGATATTGAGTTGATACGAGAACATCTTCTGTGTGATGGTTTCTTCAAGAATTATACAATGTGGACTTCGCATGGTGAAGTTCTAAACTTACCTAATGTATTTGAGACTAAATGTCAACATTCTAATACATATTCTAAGGATTGCATGGAAGACATGATTCGTGATGTTGGAGAAGATAGTTTCCACCAAACACATGTGTATGATTCGTTGAAAGATGATTCAGTAATAAAATTGTATCTCGGTTGTTGAAGTTTTTCACGTTTGTCAGCAATATTATGATTGTTTCATATCAAGGCAAGAAATGGGTGGACTGATAGAAGCTTTACTGAATTGTTGGCATTGTCACATCAAATACTTCTCCAAGGTAACACATTGCCGACCAGTCACTATGAGGCTAAGCAGATATTGTTCCCAATGGGTATGGAGTATCAAAAAATACATGCTTGTCCAAATGTTTGTATATTATATAGAAAAGAGTTTGAAGGATTGCATAAGTGTCCTAGATGCAGGGTATCAAGGTACAAAGTAAAGGATGACGGAGATGAATATGACATAAAAAAGGGTCATCTTGCGAAAGTATTGTGGTATCTTTCAATCATACCACGATTAAAACGTTTTTTTGGCAATGTTAAGGATGCAAAAAAACTTGACATGACATGCAACTCATGCTTATCTGTATGACGGATAATACAGTGGTATGGTTTTGTTCACTGCATAAGAAGCCAAGTTCAGATATGAAACAAGTAGTACAAAGGTTTGATTTAATTAACTTTAAATTTTATTTTTATAATATGGAAGTTACTAATTTTTTGGATTTTAGTGCAATTAATGTTTGTAATGTTCTTGGTGGAAGATCGATGACCACATTCCAAAACATTCGTTGGATATTTTCTAAGGTATTTAATTCTACATATAATTCTATATTTAATTTATTAAAATTAGTATTGGACTTATTTAATGATTTATGTATAATGAAAGTGCAACAAGCAACAAGGTAATTGGGAATGTGGGTACTATGTCATGTATTGGATAAAAACCATTGCTAGAGCTTGTATCACTGACTCTCGGAAGGAGGTACGAGCATGTTTTAATTGTAGATAAAAATATCATTTTTAAGTTTCATATAACATGATTAACAACACTTGTTGTTTATGTATTTCAGCTTTTTCAAGACCAAGAGTCATTGGACAGTCAAGCGATACAAGACATCCAAAAAGAATGGGCAAGATTTTTTATTTAAAACATATGTAATAAATGTTTACGTTTTAGACATATCTATTTTGGATGTATAACTAGTGTTAGATGTATATAAAAGTAATTCGATGAATATGTCTGCCTGGGTTTGTAAATGACGTAGGTTTGGCTAGAAACCAAACCCTGTTAGCATATTAAAACAACATCAAACACTACGTCGTTTATGACCTGAACCGACGTAGAGAATGTCACAAATCAAACTATCACGTCGATTAATATACTCTTAACCGATGTGAACAATTTTTTTTTAAATTTAATGTATACCACGCCGGTTACCAGTACATTAACGGATGTGATATCCCTCTTTGCAAAACTAAAATACAATTTCCTTTTGCATTATGTCGTCGGGTAGAGACTTTCTAATTGATGTAGAGGTACCATACACTACGTCGGGTAGTTATCATTCTAACCGACGTAGTGGTGTCATACCCTACATCGGTTTTTTAACCGACGTAGTGTACTACGTCTCCATTTACTACGTCGGTCTTGAAACTAATGTTGGAAGCGTTATTTAACTGATGTATAATTCCTTTTTTCCACTAGTGGTGACTTCACAAGTAAGTAGTATGTGTTGCCAAGTTTCGTCCCCACACCACATAAAGGGCATAAATTACACTAGACTATTAGCCCCCATTCTCTTAAGATTAACCCTGGATGGAAGTCTATTTAACAATGCTCTCCAACCGAAAACCTTTGCTGATCTAGGTACTTTAAGATCCCAAATATCGCTACACCATTCAAGTGGACTAACAAATGCCTCCTGCTGAGCCCAGTATCCAGACTGAACTGTGTATGGAGTAGTGTCCTCCCTCATCCAACTCCATGTATCTACCTTAGATTTAGTCCACTATATTGAATCAATCAATGCCTTGAGTTGATTTTCCAATTGTTTCTACCACACAAACAAGTCTCTTCTCCACGGTATCTACCATATAAAATCCTCTGAATTTCCATTACTAGTCCATGTCCCCATTTTGATAATTGTCTTTCCTTGACCCAATGAAATTACATAAAGTCTAGGGAATTTGTCTATAGGCTTCCCATCTCCTACCCACCGATCCTCACAAAATCTAATCTTATCCCCGTTTTCATGTTTTCAACTTATCCTCTTATCAAACTAACTAGTTGTCGAATGTACCTCACAAATTGATCCTAAGTCTTTTCACCAATACAAACTTTTCCTATCTACCGTAGAAGTAGTCATATCTCTCTAATCACCATATCTAGACTCAATGACATCTTTCCACTCACCAACTTCCTTTGAACCCAATCTCCATTTCCACTTAGCTAGTAGAGCAACATTGAAACCTTGTATATCTATAATGCCAATCCTCTGGAATTCTACCTCTGAAAATTTAATTTAATTTTCAAAATCTCTTTTTATAAACATGTTTTGGAAACCTTATTCTAAAAACATGTTTTAGAAAACCTTGCTTTTCTGCAACTCAATTTTTTCATTATCAAATGTTTCTTTAGAATGGAAATGCCATATTATTTTCGAAATCTCTTTTCTAAAATGAAAAACATAAATAAAACCAAAAACATGTAAGAGCACTCTACACCACCGCAATTCAACCGCCCAACAATAACAAACATGCCGTAATCAAAATCAAACCTTCTTTATCAAAATTTAATTCAAATCAACACTAAATCAAACGTAAATCAAATTTCTAATCAAACTAAACCTTCCTTATCAAAATTTAATTCAAATCAACACTAAATGAAACGTAAATCAAATGAAAATCAAATTTCAAAATTTAACAATAAGATCAAATAGGACGAAAAACCAATACCAAAAACAACGTTGTACTACCTCAAATGACCGAACTCAACAAACTAAATGACTGGCCTAACTAAAACTCTTTTCATATTAACCTAGAGGACACTTCTGACCTTTCTTTTCAATGATTAGCTATAGACCGTTATAGACCGTAATTGATGAGATAAGAAGCAATTCCTCTTGATAAGTTTAGAAAAGTTGTATCGACAAAAACTTTTTTGTTAGGAAAGTTAAATTTAATGGAACCCAAACTCTTTTAATTTTCTAGTTTTTAATATAAGTTTTTATTTAATTACATGATTTTTTTTCAGTATTTTTAATATTTATGATATTATCACCTTGTACTTTTTAAATGAGATTTGATTCACATGAAAAAATGATTTTAAATTTAAAATAAAAAAGAACACCTAATTAGTGATTAATGTTAAGAATAATTTAATTTGAGATATCTAAATCTTTTATATTTAATTAAGTGGTAATGTTATAAATTTGAATATTTTCAACTAGATTCTTATTAAAAATAATTATCTTATTAAGTGTGTACATATTTTTTATTTTTATGTATGTACTTTACTATTTGAATTCTGTCATTTGCAAGATGATGGTCATTATTATTGTTTTCCTTTTTTTTTATCCAATTCACCGATCAACTTACACTTTTTTTCACCTTTTCTCTCCAATCCATTAACTTGGAAAGAAAGTAAGTGAATTGACAATAAAAATCAAACTATGGGTAATTAAATAAAAGTGTAAAAAATATTTTGAACATTGAAAAGAACAAAATCTTTCAATAGAAATTAATTAAAAATATTTAAATTTATAAGATAAGTTAGCCAATATTATTATATATCTAAAATTAATTACTTTATTCAAAATTTCAAGAAACTAATATTAAAATCGTATAATTTAAATTTATTCATTAAGAAATTAAAATTTGAATAATTAAGTTGGTTGATTTAAATATAATTAAAATAATACTTAATTGATTGCATGAGAGATGATTTAGTGAAATCTAATCCATCTCATCATAAGTTACAACCTTAATCTTTACATGGAAACTATTCCACAATTTGCAAATAAATTATATTTCTTTTTTCTTTTAGTAGTCCCTTTGTTTAAAGAGACTTAAGTATTGAGTTTGGATTCTCTTTTCTTTAAAACTCAAGTTTGTTAGTTAGTATAGCACGTAGATATTCTTTGTGCGACTCAAGTTTATTTATGATATTATCACTTTGTAATTTATAAATGAGATTTTATCAACATTAAAAGATGGTTTTAAATTTAAAATAAAAGAAGAACACCTAATTATGATTAATGTTAAGAATAATTTAATTTGATATATTTAAATCTTTTAGATTAATTAAGTGATACTATCTTATAAATTTGAATATTTTCAACTAGATTCTTATTAAAAAAATTATTTTATTAAGTGTCTAAATAATTTTTGTTTTCATGTACGTAATTTGCTATTTGAATTTTGTCATTCCCAATATAACATGGTCATTACTATTGTCTTGTTTTATCCAATTCACGATCAACTTACATATTTTCTCTCCAATCTATTGACTCCTTAATAAACTAACTCTTGAAAAGAGAGTGAGTCAATTGACTCTTAAGTAATGGTTACACCGTTCCTTTGACAATAAATATCAAACAATGGATAGTTAAATGAAAATATAAAAATATTTTGAATATTGAATAGAACAAAATCTTTTAATAAAAGAATTCAATTAAAATATGTAAATTTATAAGATACTTAAAACTTAATTAAGTTAGTCAATATTGTTATATATCTAAAGTTAACTACTTCATTCAAATTTTCAAGAAATTAATATTAAAATGAAATTCTTTCATCAAGATGCTTAAAATAATGTAATTTAAATTTATTCACTAAGAAATTAAAATTAAAATAATTAAGTTGATTGATTTAAATATATTTAAAATAATACTCTCATGTATTATGGTCCTTTTCAATTTTCGAAAATGTTTAAATAAAGGTTTAGGTTATGAGTTTGCCTCATTTAAAAATAAATAAATTAAATTAAATTAAATTAAATTAAATTAAAATCCTTATTGGCCCTTTATTAGTTCATTAGATATGTAATCAATATAATATCTTTCATATTATTGTTCTTTAATAGTTGGGCCTTTAGCATATAAATCACCTTGTATTGCAAAGCTTCTTGGGTCTTGTTAAGTCTTTTTCTAATCATGAACCCACCTAAATCTTGAATTTGATATTGGATTTCATTTTTTACATTGTGGGCTTGGACTTTCTCATCATGAATCTCGTAAAATTGAGCTTGGATATCCACGTTATTGTTTAACATCAAACATAGAACTTTAACATCACACAAAAAGAAGGAGAGAAAGAATATGAATAATGTACAATGAAAACCCAAGAGAAGTTAAACATAAGAAAAAACATCAATAAAAAATGAGGATCTAATGTTTTTAAATTTTTATCATGTATATTAAATTTTCAGTATCAAATGGAAATAAATTGAAAAAGTCGTGTCAATATTATTTGTTATGTAATAAATACTTAATTTGATGTGTTAAGTAGGGGAAATAGAAAACTATGGGAAAGTGAGAGAGAACATAATCTCTTTATGTGTTGAAATTGGGTGACGTGAAACATTAAATAAGTTGATTTTGAAATAAGTAATTATAGCTTAAAAACCCCATGGAGGTTGGGTTGCCTGAACTCTTTATTTCATGTCAGAACTCTTTGTTTTTCATAGATTACTCTGCTTGTGCTTGTCCAGATTCTTTCTTATGTTGTTTCAGACAATTCACAACTGTATGATGTCATTTTTTATCAGTTTTGCATGTTGTTGGTAGTATATAATTAAATGAAGAGAAATTAAACTTAAATTCAAAGGTCCCAATGTTCCCAGTTACATTAATATATTAATATATTAAGGAAACTTTTCCACTTTCAACATATTTGAAAATCGACTTTGTTCAAAATTTATCTGAATTAAGAAAAAAAATTATTAAATAAAAAAGGACTAATGAGTCATATTTTTTACTTTGAACATAATTTGAGATTTTACCCTGTTAAAATATTGAATGTATACCGTCTTAAGTAAAATAATAGCTAACGATAAAAAAAATAACATCCGAAGAAAAATACATTAAGTTTTCTAAAATCTTTTCAAAAAACATGTGATAAAATTCTCTTAGTTAGTCACTAGAATATTTATGATATTTTCAAAAGTATTATTTTTAAAATACTTTATTGATAATTATTTAAAAATAACAATTATAAACATTTTTATAGAATTTTTTTTATCAGTATCATTTTTATAGGATTCATATTTCAGAGTTAATTCTGGAAGAAATTTTACATTGATTTTATAATCGATGTTATAATCGATGTTGTAAGTGAAATGTAATACATATACAAATCTTTGAAAACAAATTTAAAACACTTCTTGAATTAAATGTAATACTATAAACATAATTTACAAGACGAGTTATATAAACAAATTTTCCTGCTTTGAAAACATAATTTACACTTCTTTGAAAACAAATTTTCTCTAAACGTTTCGTACAACTTTCCTGCTTAGTGTTATATATTTTACACACTGACAATTATAAATTACACATAGTGACAACTACTAGAAAATTACAGTAAAGAATACACTGAATCAAAATATTGCCTATAAGAAAAACCTAAACTAAAAATATAATTAAAATTGAATTTAACGAGAAGATAAGTTTTTCTCTTAAATCCCTTCCATCATTGTCTAACATAAGAAATTGATTCATAATGAAACAAACTTTGATCTGCTTTATCCGTTTACAGTTCTCTTATCCAATGATCATAAGGTGCTCTGCACCACCATGAAAAAAAGGACCAAGCGCTCTCTTCCATAGCACAAAGCCAAGGCTACTCTGCTCCAATCACACCGCTGGATCTACAATGCTATGGAAAAATACAATGCTATGGACACCACAAGAGCAACAGCAGGAAGCGGCCCAAAGGGAAGAAGAGTGAGAAGCTGAGAGTGAAGGGAAAAAAGTCACGAGTTGAAGAAATTGTGGTGTTGCTTATTTATACTAGAAAGATTTTTGTACCATGTGCATAAATGAGGTTCCATTGTGGCCAAAAGATCATTTTCTTGGTTGAGAAAGGTAGTTTGTTTGTTGAAAGTAAAGTGATGGTTCTAACATTGATAACCTTTTTAAAGTTTGGCGGAAATAATTTTTTCTTAAATATTTAAGATAGAAAATATGATTACCACTTTCTTAAGATGCTATTGGAATTAAAAAAATATGATTAATATTATTGATTTTTGTGAAAGACGTGTAACTTTTCATTTTTGAAAAATTCACCTTCGGAGTGATTTAAAACACTTGATAGATCCGTTTTAAACATTTTTACATAATTTATAAAATTCTTTATTAGATCTGACTAGATTGTATCATTTCCTACTCATAGACACAATTCAGATGGTTCCAAACAAATCTAAGCGTATTACCTCAAGAAGGACTCCTATAAAAATTTTGTTAATACATTTAAAATATATTTTCACTTATTTACCTTCTATACATGTTTTAGAAAAAAAAATTGTCTTTGAATAATATTGCTAATAAATCCCTTGTAATATCATGTTTCTTGTAATTTTGAGAATAATCTCAAATTCGTATGACTACACTTTTTTATAAATACTAATTCAATTATATACACTCTTGTAATCATATTACCTTAATTACTTTAGCATAAATCTCTTCAAACAAAAGAGAACAGAAGAGCTTTTATGATATAGAAGTTTCTCACTAAGAAGTTTCTTTTGAAGTTTAATCTTGAAAGTTTTCCTTTTATTAAATTTATCCCAATTAAATTACATAGTTATTTTAATCTATTCTTTTTTCCTGAATCAACTATTTTAAATTTGCCACTCAATTGTAGTTATTTTCTTATTCTTTAGTTTAAACCAATTAGTGATAATTTCAAACCCAAAACATGGCAAATTTAATATTATTATTCGATGAGAGCGTGAACTTCCAAATTTCATACATCACTTTGTTGTCACCTAAGAAGGTTATTGCCTATACTTCTCAAATTTTATATTTATTTGTTAGTATTAAACTAATTTTTTATCTGTAATAAATAATATATTAAAATAGAATTTTATATTTATTTGTTAGTATTAAACTAATTTTTTTTATTTGTAATAAATAAGATATTAAAATAGAATCTTATATTTATTTGTTAGTATTAAACTAAGTTTTTTATCCGTAATAAAGAATATATTAAAATAGAAACACAAAAGGGGTGTTTCTACTTTTATATAAAAGCTATCCATAGTCTATAATGATCAGAGTACTAACAAATATGCATGTCTTCAAAATCGACTCCTTATGATTAATCTCTTTGAGTCTGATTTTTCCTAATCCTATCATCAATATTATATAGGTGATATCCTCAGATCCAGTATACTCTAAATCAGTCTCTCTTAAATCGATGATGTGAGTAATTGTCTAAAGTCCGCGATCTCTTAAGGTTGATCCATCCAATACCAAATTGTGATTCTTCTTTTGATGTAACATACATCTTGATCAAATTCACCTTTTATTCATACTTCTAATAAAAAAAAAAAATATATTTCTAATCTTCAGTCCTTAAATTTGGGAAGACATAATTAATCCTATATGCTTCTTTTAGAGATCAAACTACCTTAAAATGATGTTCCATTCTTTATTTATGCTAGTTTAATCTAGTAACATTTTAAAACAAATCGTTATTGTTATCTTCATATTGTGACTAAAGTTCAATCACACTACATTTTCTAGTATATCATAAATTTTGGAAACAAGATTAAAATTCATATCCCTTTGAAATAGTTTTTTATTTTTTTACACGATCTTCTTACTTTTATTAAGAATATTTCGATTGCTATCTTTATTGATGAAAAAACATAAAATTAATAATCGATATCTTATTTTTCGTCCATCAGATTAAAATATAAGACCCTCAATTTTTCATAACTTAAATTTATGAATTTAAGATAATGCATATTTAACTTTTAAGAAATCTTATTTACCAAATGAACTGAGATATTTTGCTTGAAAGATATAAATTAAAATGATTGTATCTTTTTAAACTGCCATAATATTGATATTGATGGTATAAATCTCAAAAATTTGATTTTAGAAGGTGAATATAAGTTGTAAAATTATACTATAAGGTGAGTATAAATTTTAAATCCATAATTTAACTGTAAGTAACCTATATATATGCACACGTATGTGCACGAATAATTCTAAAAGGTAATTTATATTGGATCGTTAAATTAAAAGAAATTGAAATAAAAGAATAAAAACTAATTTATCCTTTAATTTTGTAAATAAATTTCATTTTTTATAAAAATTTATTTTTTAGTTCAATGAAATATAATAATTCAAAGTTAAACATTTAGTTATTTTTTAAATAAATTATTTCAACATGTAAGATTGTAGAAAAAAAACACAGCACACGTGTACAATAAATTACCGAATAGGGGCCGGAACATGCTACTGTTACAAAGTTGAGTTATAATGTCGTGTAATCTTCTTATTTGCTGTTTCTACCGCAGATCGGTAAATAAGAAGGCTTTGATGCGAGGATTTCCTTGTTAGAGTCAAGCAGGAGAAAGATACGATTCATATGGTTATTCCGCATCCCATACCGGTTCATATGATTCATTTCATTAGTGGGAATAGTTCTTGTCTCTAACTCAACAGAGGCTAGAATAGCTAAATCATCTTAAAAACAGTTTTGATCACGTGGTAGGTAGTGGAACTCAACATTTTCGAATCGGGATACCACGGATTCTAGATACTTATGGTACGGCTGTAACTTCGAATCAAGAGTCCTATGCTTCCCTTTGATTTGACTAATGAGCAGGGCAAAATCTCTTCTTTTTAAGTGGCCTTAGAAAAACAGTGAAAACTCAAAATTTGAATTCGAAGTCAGTCTTTTGAGTGAGTTCCTCGACCCGAGTCCGTAAAAAAAAACCATTATTTCATAAGAATTTGTTACGTGCGATATGCCGACGACTTACTACTGAGAATCGTGGGTGCCGTAGAGCTTCTCATAGCAATACAAAAATGTATCGCCCACTTCCTACAATCCGGCCTTTACCTTTGGGTAGGCTCTGCAGGATCAACAACAATAGCTGTACGGAGTACGGTAGAATTCTCCGGTACGGTCATTCGGGAAGTCCCTCCGAGGACGACTCCCATACAATTCTTGATCTTTCAACTCCTTCAAATTGAGAGCACACGTGACTTTGCATGCATTTTAACGTACAACCCTACAAATCCTTGTTTGGGTAATCAAATGCAGCTTCAAAATTATTGTTATGTATATTCTTGTGTATTTTCTTTCACCTTTTATATAATTATAATAATAGTAAATCACTAGTAAAAAAATAGGTTTTAATGTCTCTTTTTTATGACGGTTAAAGAGGTAAATGATGTAGTCAGAAACGCGGTGGTATTTTTGTAAATAAATGAACAATCCTACGTCGTTTGGCACAAACAACCGTCATTGACCTATTTATAAAAAAAAAAAATTCAAATTTTTAAAAGTTCCAGGAGGCGTGTGAATCCCACGTCGGTTAAGAGGCCATCACCGATGGGATTGTTGTCCACTACGTCGGCTACGACTTCATAACCGACGTGGTGCATGCTGTATGACAAATTGGGGAAAAAAGTTGAAATTAGGGCACACACCACGTCGGTTCTGGGCTTCATAACCGATGTGGTGTGTCTATTTTATTTCAAACGCGCTTTTTTTTTCACTTTTCTTCTTCTCCGCTGCACGCGTATTCTCCCTGGCACTGTTCCGGCATCTTATCCTTCACTTTTCGACCTCCATTTGCACCTCATTCTACTCCATTTTACTTCCTCTTGTTCGCGACGTCGAGAGCTTCGATTTGAACGGTTCTGTTTTCGATTTCAAGTCCGTTCGAGCTCCATTTGC